>Ga0307372_10000736_pt1 | contig 57433 bp, 51 predicted proteins | sample OX1MG_FD_202533 | JGI IMG/M metagenome (GOLD analysis project Ga0307372, IMG submission 202533) | Soil microbial communities from Risofladan, Vaasa, Finland - OX-1 | ecosystem: Environmental > Terrestrial > Soil > Coastal area > Acid sulfate soil | place: Finland: Risofladan, Vaasa | collected...
CCGCCGCGTAGCGCCAGCGGGCGTCGAAGCAGTAACGCTCGACCGCCTCGCGGTCAGACAGGCCCTCCAGGCGCTGCAGCACCATGACCACGGCCACCACCGACGGAGGCACCGAGCGCCGGCCACGATCGTCGAAGACGTCGGCGAAAATCTCGTCGGGGAACAGTCGGTCGCGCTCACGGTGCAGGAACGAGTAGATGGAGTGCTCCGGAAGTGTCTCGCCGCAGAACCGCATCACGTCGTCGAGGAGGTTGCCTTGTCGTTCGGCCTGACCCAGGCTCATCGGTTACTCCCGATCGAGGATTACAGACGCGCAATTCTCGCCCATCCAGGACCAAATCGCGAGCATCTCCGCCCGCGAAAGACACCAGCCACCTAGGCGAGTCTCCAAGAGGTACGTGCCCGCGGGCAGGGTGAGCGAAACCGGTGTCCGGGGGACACTTGCTGAGTTGCCATGACTCGGCCGTTCACCTGGATGTCAACCGTGGCAGGGAGCCGTGATGGTTCGGAATATGTCATGCCTCTAGAGAGTTTGTTCGGCTCTGAGACGACAACGTCTGACCTAGGACTACATTTGCCCTGTTGCGCTGACTCAGGCGGGGAAAGCGACACAAGACGTCATACCGATCCGCCGGCATCATAGGACTCCACCGATCGAGGATGGGCTAAGTATGCCAGATACGGACTCTCCCCCCGTCCCGACCTCAAGATGTAATCTACGACGCCAGCGCGTGGAGCCAAAGGTCGTTGGCCGAGTCCACGCACTCACGCTTGTCGCCGCGGGAGTATTTCTTCTGGCCGCGACGCGGAGGCTCTGGTTCTTCGTGGACGAGTGGGACTTTCTTACTCATAGGGGCGTTCGCTTTGGAAAGCAAGGTCTCTTCTACCCACACAACGAACATTGGTCGACTATCCCGATCCTGATCTGGCGCGCACTGTTCAATCTGGTGGGTGTTCGTGACTATTGGCTTTACGCGTTGCCTTTGATCCTCGCTCATCTCGCGGTCGCCCATCTCGTGTGGCGATTGATGTTGCGTCATAATGTCGAACCCTGGACTGCAACCCTCGTGACGGGAACCTTTGTCGTGCTGGGGGTCGGCTGGCTGAACGTAACGTCTGCGTTCCAAATAGGATTCGTTGGCTCGGTCGCGTTCGGCCTCCTGGCCGTCCAGGCCATCGAGGACGACCGACTTTGGCTTCCGGCCGTTTGGGGCATCTGTGCACTCATGTGCTCCGACATCGGAGTGCCGATGGTGGTCGCATGTGGCCTCGTTGCTTTGGCCAGTCGTAAGCCACGGCTTGCCGCTTACTCGGTTCTACCGCCTGCATTCGTCTTTCTCATCTGGTACGTGACCGTCGGCCATGAAGCTGCGAACAGTGCCACGCATTTGAAGAATCTTACACTCGATGGGCTTGCGTCGTACGTGTGGACTGGTCTGAAGGCCAGCATGGGGGGCTACATCGACTCGTCAGAATACGTGGGTGCGGTGCTGGTCAGCGTGCTGGCCGGAGCAGCCGTCGTCCGGCGTAACGTGCCCGCCGCCCTTGCGGCGTCCACACTCGCTTTGTACGCGTTTGTAGGATTCGGAAGGCTGCACGACCCCGGGGGCCCGGCACCTGCGGGCCGTTATGCCTATGTTGCATTGGCGCTCTTGCTGCCACTGGTCGGGCAACTTGTCTCGCTCCTGATGCGGAACCACGAGATGCGCCCTCTGGTAATGTCGGGCCTGCTACTGCTCGTCGGCGCCAACGTTGTCTTGCTTCACAAGAATCAAGTCACTTGGCAACGGCATTTGGCCGAGAACGACGAACGCAGCCAAATGCAGGCGGCGGCGTATCTGATCCATATTGGAGAGAGGTTTCCAGGTCAGTTCTTCGCTTCGAGCATATGCTCGAACATCCAGTGTGTTGATCAAGATGTCCCGGACATGTCGACACTCACAACTCTGGTCAGGCGCAACGAGTTCCCCGTACCCACTTCGGTCGCCTCGAGCGACCTACGATCCGAGCGCGCCCTCTTGGGAGTGTTCGCATCCCCCAAGCGTGGCTATTCGGGCGATCTGACGTTCGTCCCCTCGAGGCCAAGTCCGTGTGCGATGCTCAGACTCGGGCGCTCGGTGTCTGTGGATCTGAGGGCGTCGGGTTCGTTGGAGTTGATGATTGCAGGCCAACCGCGGGTTCCAATCTTGCTAGTGTCGTTCCCGGGGGTCCCGAGCTCGGCCTCCGCCTCTGTAATCGTGGCCGCGACGTCGGCGGACAGATGGCTGAATCTGGCCTCCGGCGCTTACCCGACCGCCGTCATCACTTCCTTCAGCCCCGCTCGAGTGTGCGAAATCACGACTCGATAGGAATTCGGCCACTCCCGGAGCACCGGATTGAGGTGAAGACAGAGCAAGGAGGCTCGGCCCCGCCACAACACAAGCGAGATCCTGGGCCTTTCATTTAGGACGTAATCACCTTCCCGATTCTTACCGGGTCGCCATGACCGCGGCCACCATTGAAGTTTCGTACGTGGAGCGGGCGAGGCATGCTTTGTCACCGAAGTGCGGCTGGGATGCGAACAGAAGCGGCCTCGAACCCTTCGGCAAGGCCGGACCGTCGATCCTCGAGGGTCTCGAAGGCCGGTTCTGTGAAGAAGTACCGGGCCCAGATCATGAGACCTCGCATGAAGCCAATAGAGGCCATCCGGAGCAGCTTGTCAACTCCCCCTCTGGAGGTTGGCAAAGGCGTAGGAGGCGCGATTGGGTGCCGCAACTCGACACCGTCCGACACACCCTTGGGGTGTTACGGCTGGTCTTGAGCAGGTTGGTCCCGCAGGAGGCACGGTTGTAATGACCCTTACAACACCTCCATGTTGACCGAGTACCCGCCCCATACCACCTGCCGGGTGTGCTCCCGACGGGCAAGGCCGTACTGAGCTATCGCTTATTGCACGCGGTCAGGCTTCGCAGTCGCTCTTCTGAAGAGGACAAGAGAGGCAACCCCTCGGCTCTGTAACGACGTTTGCTCTCCGGCTGGAAGACGCTCAGATGTTCCCGCCTGGCAAGTTCGATCCACGGGAGGACGAATTTTGACCAGCCCGAGGAAACGGCATAATCGACGTAGCAGGGCTTCTCGGACGGCGGAACCCGGTCCAGGTTGACGACGATGCGAGCAGCGGCTTCTTGACGTTCTGAGAAGCTCTGCGAAAGTCCTTCCATCGTTCCAGCAACGCCCTGAACAACGAAGAGCGCGATCAGTGCAGCACATCCAATCAGACGAAGACCATCGGCCATGTGCAACTTTGGTAGATGAGCCCAAACGTAGATCACGATGGCAACGAGCAAAAGGAGATTCGGCATCGTGTAGCGACTGTTTGTAACGGCCACCGCATACCGAAGTCCCTCTCCAAAGCGACCCATGGCAATAATGAAGTCAACCAACAGAGCGAAGACTATGAGTAGTAGCGGCAACGGGTTGGATTGGGCGCGTCGCTCGCGATATGTCTGTACCATGACGAAGGCGGACGTCAAGAAAATGGCTGCTCCTTGCACGCCGTGCACCCACAGATGCGACTCGATACCTGTCGTTGACAAAGGGATGACGTTCCCGGCAAGCATGACGTCGTACCCGACCAACTGGTTGAGGTGAGTCAGTGTGTACACTATTGAGCAACCGTCTTGATTTGCCGCGCACCCGTAGTTGAGCAACCTATAGCCATGGAAATAGACGATCGCCGTCACGACTCCAAGAATCGTCCATGTGGCCACCTCCATCTTGTTCCTCTTGGATTGCCAGAGTAGACAGATCAGCCCGATTGGCCAGACGGCAAATCCTTGGATGAATGACAGCGACGCCGCTAACGCTGCCACGAGTGCAATGACAAAGGAGAACCGTCGGTGGTTGATCAGAAGGTAGATCGCGCTGACTGTGAAGGTGACGGTAAAGTACCAAGATAGCTGAAAGGCCCAAAGTGCATTTGAAAAGTCAACTAAGCTAAACCATACGATCCCGATCACGAACACCGGCAGCGGCGTAAGTCTTCGGCCAATGTACGAACGAAAGAGAACCAGTACCAACACATAGGTCGCGGTGAACGTGAGCGCGCTGAACAATATGACGCCCCGTTCGTTCAGGTGATCGAAGATCCCAAAAGCCATGTAGACCAGCCTTCCCGTCACCTCTCGGGAGTCGGTCCACTGCGCCCACAGAGCACCTAACTCGATGTGTCCGTGGATGGCTGCCGCGACGATGGGCACGGTTGACCAGTCATCAATAAATGGAACATTGACCGCGTAGTGATACACGTAGAGCAGGTAGAGCGCTGCTGGAATTACCGCCGCAACCACTACTCCTATTCGTGAACCTCGGCTCCCATGACCGCGCGCAATATCAGGCAGCGACGTCGCCACCTGTTCCGTATTTGTCAATGCCTCTCCCGCCATAGACGGCACATATCGCTAACGGTGTCAGCCTTGATTACACTGAGAAAGAACGGGTAGACCCTCGGTTCTGTACTGGCGTTCGACCTCTGATTGGAACACTGTTAAGTGATTCTGTTTTGCAGTCCCCACCCAAAGTAAATGGACGGGATACCAACCCGACCACACTGCAATATCAAAGTAGCAAACCTTGTCGGACTGTGGAACCTGGATTAGGTTGACGAGGGCACGTGCACGAACCTCGTTAAATGCGTAGAGATTGCGCCCGTTGGACACCCCCAGCACCGTCCCATCGACAGATTGAACGCGGAGTATTGCCGTCAGTGCACCGCAAGCAGCGAATCGAAGACCAGCCGATGCGCCCGGAAGCGAATCCGTCGCCTGCTCCTTTGTAATCAATGCCCCTCCCGCCTGGTGTCCACATCGTAGGCGAGCACCGGATGGCCTGCGTCGTCGTGTCCGCAACTGTGGCTGTACTCACCGCCATCGACGTCTTCACCCGGTGAGCCCTTGTGGCCATCGTGCTCGGACCGGTGCACGGCACCCACACCATGCGTTTCATCGGCCAGGTGCTGAGGCACTACCGGCGCCTCGGCGTGCGGGTCAGAGCCGTGCTCAGCGATGACGGTCCCGAGTACGTAGCGAAGGGCTTCCGGGCCCACCTGACGGCGAAGAGCCTGACCCATGTGCGCATCCAACCGCGGTCCCCCAACCACAACTCGGTGTGCGAGCGCTTCCACGGCACGATTCTTCAGGAGTGCTGGTGACCGGCCTTCCACCACCGGCGCTTCACCTCGATCCGCCAGCTCCAGGCCCAACCTGACGCCTGGCTCGTGCACTACGACCACCGCCGCAAGAACCATGGGGACTACATGCGGGGCAGGACTCCGAACGTCGTACTCGACAGCTTCAGACAGAGCAGGCAGCATGATCATGACCACCACGAACCACAGAGGCCATCTGTCACCTCGCCCCTCGGTCCAGGAGCTCTGGATGAGGTACTCCCTGGAGGCGCTCGGCGGATGCATCAGACTCCGCGAGGTTGTCGATAGATTCCCCCAGGTCAGAGGGCGACTCAAACGCCATATCTAACTGCGCGACGACGAGGTCGATGACATCGCAACAGTCCCAGTCAAGAAGCTTACGAAGTCACAGACTCGAGCGCTAGTCCAGAGCCTTCGTGATATCGCGGCAATATTGAAGACGGCGAACCGCAAGTTCAAAACCGAGGTGTACGCCGAGCTTGGCGTCGAACCCACATACGACCCGGAGCACCGAGACGCTGGTGAGCGCGGGACCAACTCGTGTACAACAGAACGTGTCGGAGAACCGAAGTGCACGTTCTCGTACCTACGGTCACTCGCGGGCTTGAGTCCTGGCAAGAAACTGATACAACCCCGTGACAGGCTGGGGTCGTGGAGGATCCGTCTGATCGTGAACCGCCGGCAGTGGTCCAATACCGACTCGAGGAGGCACTTGACCTGCTCGCCGCTCTTGAAGAGGCCCGTGACGCCCTGATCACGACCGACCACCTGGCCGAGGCGGCGCAGCATCAGATCCAGCTTCTCAGCCGTAGACTGGGCTTCGACGAACCGGGAGGCGACGATGGTTGAAGAGCAGCCGCTCCGGGCGGCGCAGGCGGCTCGGAGGTTGGGTATTCCCACAAAGGAACTACTCCGCCTCGTGTATGAACGAAAGATCCGCTATGTCATGGTGGACGGCATTGCTCACGTCCCGATCGACGCCGTAGAGGAGTACCGCTCCAAAGCCTCGTGACTCTCCATCGCTGACGATCACGACAACTCGGTGTCGGAGAGGGGATTACCCCCATAAGCACACCGACCGGCTGGGCCACGGAGTGGGCGGCTTAGCGATCGATCATCCATCCTCCGACACCGCCCGCCTCCGTCAGTTCCACTTCCAACACGAGAACCCGACCATTTCCCTGGGTCCCCCAGAGCCGGACGCCGACCACCACTGCGTCGGCCCTGCCGTTGGGGAATCGCTCGGAGTCCAAGGGGACCTGCGGCAGGCCTCTGAGGTTGTCGAGATTGATTCGGGAGCCGATCGGCAGCGGGAGGAGCCCATCGAGCCAGAGCAGTTGAGCGTCAGACCCTGACTCTTGAATCAGGGTCTCAGTAGGCAGGGGGAGGTGTGGCGGATCGAGCGGCTCGTCGGTCACGGTGACAACGCTACCGTGGCGGGCAAGAGAGGTGGCCTAACGTGAACATTCTGACCGTCGCCGAGATGGGCGACTACCAAAGCCAAGCACCCACTGGAACACTCACCCGCCGTCCGCCGCAGCGAGGCGTCAAGTGGTACCACGCCGTCCTCATCTCCGACGATGGGACACCGGAGCCACTCGCCCTGGGTGGCTTCCGATGGACAGAGCCGCTGGGCGAGCCCTGGCCGCCGAACGCGATGGCCAAGTGCGAAGCGTGCCGCGACGCGGTCTATAGGCTCGAGCACGAAGGCTAGCCAGCAAGCAGATGCCAACCGAACGGGTCGAGATGATCGTCGCTACGTCAGCACCCTTTGAGGCTTACGGCGAAATGGTCCAGCTTGGCGAGCAAGTGCTCAAGGACCTTGCGGAGGGGCTCCGTACAGGAACAATGCGATCGCTCTGGCAGCACGACATCCGTCGACCATCCGCCTTCCAAATCTTGGACGCTGGTGTAAGGCAGCGAGGCGACGGCGTACGCGAGGTTTGGGCCCTTGCTGACGTCGATGCCGATGAGTGGGCTCAGCATCAGGCCGAACTAGCGGCAGCAGGGGCACCCGGCGGCATGTCTTTCTCAGGCTCGGAACCGCTCGGTGAGCTATCGTCGCAATCACCGGACGATGCCTTGTCGTTGAATCTGGCTGCGGATAGGGGCCATTGGACAGACGAGGAGATCTTGGCGGCTGCAGAAGAATTGCGGTCGCTTGGCCCAGTTTCGGTCGGCCGTCGATTCGAGTTCGCCCATGACCCGCGGGCGGTCGTGGACCTTTGGCTCGCCTGGAAGAATTACGGAGAGCCCATTGTCCTCGGAGCGGGGGGCAACTTCTTGTTCGCCGCACTTCGACGATTCCTGCGGCTCGACAAACCAACGATCTTCCATCTCACAATCGAAGAAGAGAACAGGACGATCCACGGCCATCTCGAAACGCACGACACTGACGTGCTCAAGCGTGCGATCGACGCATTGGCACAATTGGCGTCCCGAGATGAGGGCGCCGGGCCAGCCACATGGACAGAGCCCGAGGGCCTCTGGCTGGACCCACCGGCTGCTGACCAAACGCAACTCATCGACTAGCGGCGATGCTCTCTACGTGGCTGGTGGACATCGCCCACGTGCTCGTCACACGCCTCTACCGCCCAGCGTGCGCCACGAGGGTTGACGAAGGTCCCTGACCATCCGGAAGCACTCCCCGGGGCTGGGCCAGGCGACGTTGGCGACGTGGGTCACTCAGGCAGTCTGCGCCCCGGGTGTCCGACTCACTTCCTCGTGGGAGGTGGTCACGGTCTCCCCCACCACGGCGGCTGGGGCCTTTCGTCCTCCGGGGTGCGCCACTACCGAACCATCTCGTCGAGCCCATCGGCCTGACGACACAGATCGGCGGCCCTCTCCTCGGCTCGGCGGAGGATTCCTTCGTCGGCCGTTCACGCGGTCGCCGGGGGCATCTGTCCGTCGTAGGTCATATGCCGATCGAAGCCTCCGCGCTGCGATCCGAGGCGGAGAGCTGGCCCAGCGAACGGACGCCCGATCCAGGACTAGGAGCCTCCTCCCCCATTTATCCACCGCGCATAGGCTCGCCGTATGACCGATGGCCTCTGGCAACAGCCGAGCCAGGTGCCTCCCGATCTCAAGATTCCTGTCCCAGCACCGAAGACCACAGTGCAGTGGCAGCGCGGGCCGGCCGGTGATTGGCAGTGGCTTGCCTCCGACGGCGTTTGGTATGCCGCCCACCTCGCGCCACTCGGAGCCAAACCACCCGCCGAAGTCGTCCCTGGTGCTCCTCCACCCCCACCGTCGCTGCCCGCACCGGCACCATCGGATCACACTCGTGGCGCTGCAGGGGCTTCGACCACCCCGTTATCCACATCGATCTCGGGCGCGAACGTCGGGGTCCTCCTGGTGACGATTGTTCTCGTGCTCACGGCCTTCGGCCTGTTCAAGAAGAGCCCGGCTGGCGCCTTGGTGCTTTTGCTAGTGATCGGCACGAGCGTCTGGGTCTACGCTGATGCTCGGAACCTCGGCGTGCGCCGCGGCATCCGCCCGGGAAAAGCGCTCGACGCCACTCCGGGCCAATGGTTCGTCTTCTGCCTCGTCTTCTGGATCATCTTCTTCCCCTCGTACCTCGCCACTCGGCCCGTCTACGTGGCTCGGCACCGCTCGAACGGGCGGACGATCCGGAACTAACTCGCAGCCGGCTTCCCTGCGATCACAGCGAAGAGAAGTGCAATACTGATCTCTCGATCAGGGTCGCTTGAATGCCCAAAGATGTAGTTGCGCCTCGTAGTCGGATCGGAGGTCGCAGCGCCATCCCGTTTGCAACTGGTGTGAGCCCGTACTGCGGCGCCGGCTGTGTCGATTGCCGCTAACTCATCCTTGCGATTAATGAAGAAGACGCCGCCTGACGAGAGCGTCGACCGGACAGGTGGGCCAGATCTTGGGGAGACGAGGCGGGTGCTCACGACGGAGCTCCTTCACTCGCGCTCGAAGCGTTTGTGGTGAGCTCCCGCCGCTCTCGGATTCGTCGGCCTTCGAGCTCGAGGTCAGCGAGGGTGAGAGCGGTCACCTCGGCGGCGCCGGCCACGGCACGGAGCCGGGCATGGCCGATGGGATCGAGTCCGAGGTCCTTCGCCAGCTTCGAGGCGGTGTTGGTGGCGGCGTTCTTCTGCTCGAGGACCCGTGGCGCTACGTTCCCGACGCCTCGCTCGTTCACGTAGTCGATCAGGAGTTGCTCGTAGGCGGCCGCCTGCAGGTAGCGATGGACCGCCGGCAGAAACTCGGTCCGGTCCAGCCATGGGGCCACCTCGAGGAGCTCCTCATGCACTTCGGCCGCCCTGACGGCGATGGCCCTGGGTGAGTTGGCACCGTGGCGGACAGCGACCACGTTTCCTTCGCCGAACGGTGGGTGACGCCGGTCGAATCCATTGGCGTGCGCCCGTGATGGGTCGCTGGGCACGCCCGTTCCACGGTTCGGACGGCCGGTCATGACGGCATCACCGGTACCCCACCGACGAGTCGCCCCTCCGACACGGACCATGCACACCGCGACCAAAGCGAAGACGGGCCTCTTTGGCGTCCGATCCACGTGCGTGCGGGGTTCTGAGGCTTGAAACGAAGAGGCGCAAGAAGGCGCCTCGCTGGTGCAGGAAAGGCTGAGATCGGCCCAGTGCTGGCCCTGTTCCCACCTAGAGGTGGGAGAACAGGGACCACTGCACTCCGAGACCTGTTCCCAAGTGTTCCCGGAACACTCCGCGGGTCGCTGACGTGGGACTTCGATGTGTCGATGGTGACCTGTTCCGACGTGGTCCCGGAAGACCGGCGCGACAGGGTGTTCCCGAAATCTGGGAACACTTTGCGCGGGCCTCTCATGGCCTTGTCCGCCGGTACTTCTGCGCCGCGATCACGAGGGCTTTGCGACGGCCCTTCCCGGCTGCCTTGAGCGTCCGGACCGCTGTCATCGTCTGGGAGTCGACGGGCACTTCGAGGTCGTCGAGCAGCAGGGCAACCTCGTGAGTCCCGGCGGGTACCGAGTCTGCGTCCCAGACGTGGCGCAGTACCGGGTCCTCGTGACGTTCGATCACGACCTCTTGTGGCACCCAGGGGATGCGGCTGTGGGTGCGGTGCAGGGTGATGCGGTTCCCGTCGACCGACATCCTGAACACCACGTCGACGTCGTCGACCTTGGCCGAGGATCCGCGCTGGCCCTGGGTGGGGTCCTTGCCCATGTGGTCGAGGCGCAGCAGTGCGATCCCCGCCGCCTTGAGCCGGCGCCCGGTGTGGGCGTAGAAGCTCCGGTAGGTGTCACTGTCGTTCTCTGCACCGCTCACGGCCCGGGCCATGGTGTCGATCACAACGACCTTGGCGCCATGTACCAGGGCGATGCTGACGAGGAGTTCTCCCCCGAGCTCACTGTCGAGCGGCGGCATGGTCGGGAGTTGGTAGTAGTGCAGGAGGCTCAGGTCGTCGTCGGGGCCGTACCCCAGGTCCGACAACCGCTCGCGCAGGTCGGCCATGGTCATCTCGAGGTCGACGTACATCACCTCGACGGGCTCCTGGGCGGGCTGGCCAAGGATCGAACGCCCGCACGCTGCGGCGGCAGCCATGTCGAGAGCGAGCAGCGACTTGCCGGACTTCGCCACCGAGTAGATGGCCGTCTGGCGACCGGCGGCGACGAGGGGCTCGAGCACGTAGTCCTCGGGTGGGAGCTCCTCGCACCAGAAGGCGGCCCAGTCGATCGGCACCATGCCCAGATCGGCGCCGTCGTCGGGCCCGAGATATTCCGATCCGTCACGCATATCCACCGGATCAGCCCCCTGTCTCGTGTCGAGCGAGGATCTCGGCAATCGCATCGTCGGACGCCACGCACCCCGGCTCGTGCATGAGCTGAGCGGTGTCGCCAGCCTCGGCGATCACGGCGCCGCAGGAGCAGCGCCCGGCCACGGTGGCGGCGTTGCGGAGTGCGATGGCGTCCTTTAGCTCGTCGGGTGCGTCGGCGGGCACCGAGGGGAGGACGTAGAGGACCTCCCCCACCTTCGTCAGCGCCTGACCGATGGTGCGTGGCTTGGTCACGATTCGCCACATGGACGTGGATGCTTCCGCCACCAGCCGATGGTCGGGACCTTGCCGGCGACGAGCATCTCAGCGAGCTCGCCCGCTGCCTCCTGGGTCAGACGACGGCGCGGCTGGTGGGCCGGATCCATGCCGTCGATCGCGGCGGCCAAGTGGCGCAGGTCGGACGGTGAAAGGTCGATCAGGGTCGTCATGCCGCTGATCTTCCGCGAGTGCTAGCGAGCGCCTCTTGCAGGATGCGCAAAAGGGCCCTCGCGGCCTTTGGAGTGAGCAGGGCAGCCGCGGGTGGGGGTGGGACCTGCACGTCCACCGGGGCCTGGTCGGGCACGGTCACTGGCCGACCATCTCTGCCAGCTCCCCCATTTCGCTGAGCACGCGAGCGACCCGGCGAGCCTGCGTCGGGGACGGGACCCTCTCCCCTGTCTCCCACCGGGAGTAGGCCTGGCGCGTGCAAGGCACACTCTCCGCCACGGTCGCCTGGGACAGCCCAAGGCTCTCGCGGAGAGCTCGGGCACCGCCGGTCCTCAACAGCATTCGGGCTAGTGCCACTTCGGTAACGCTCACACCAACATGATGGTCCCGTGTTGGTGGAGTGGCTAGGACCCGAGTGTTGATGGATCGTTCTACTGTTGACGGTTTGGTGACACGCCGGTACCGTGGGGCCGTGCCGGACCTTGATCGCGCTATGGCCCGCTTGAGGAAGTCCCCCGCCCAGGGGGTCAGCTTCCACGACGAAGAGCGTGGACTCTTTCAGTGCGAGGTCACGCACCCCGTGCTCTCCGGCTGGCGCGTATGTGGTCAGTACCTCCTGAAGGACGGACGCCTCGTCCTGATCCGAGTCTGGCTGCAGCCGAACTCGGCCCAGTTCATGCAGGCGCTTACCGCTCCCAATGCACCACCCCTTCCCGAGCTCCCGACGGACTGCGTTGATGGAGTAACAAAAGCGCTGCTGGAGGAGGTGCGACTCGGTGACCTCCTTGAAGGGCTACAGAGCCATGCCCTGCTGAAGGCCACAAGCTCATCGGCGAGGGAGCGCCGGGCTCTGTACTCCGAAATGGTCGCTTCGCCAAACCCTGGGCGCAATGGTCGAGACGACCTCTACTACGCGGAATGGGCTCGGCTGATCCACCAGGCGACCATGTCGAAGAAGACCACCCACGCCCCGATATCTGCGGTGGCAGATCAGACGGGCATCACTCGTGATCAGGTGCGCGACCTCGGCACAAAGGCCAAGGCCCGCGGGCTCTACATGCCCCGGGGCCGCGGGCTCGGAGGCGGATTCCTCACGGACCACGGCCAAACGGTCCTGCGCAACGCCAAGAGACGACAGAAGGGATCGGTGACGAAGTGACCACGAGGTTCGCGTTCTACGGCCGGGTGAGCACCGAGGATCAGCAGGACCCGACGAGCTCGAAGCAATGGCAGGTCTCACGGGCCCAAGGTCTGATCGACCCCCACGGCGGCGTCATTCGTGCCGAATACTTCGACATCGGTCAGAGCCGGTCCCTGCCGTGGAAGCGCCGACCCGAGGCCACCGCACTCCTCGAGGCGCTCAAGAATCCGGCGCGTGGCTTCGACGCGATTGTCATCGGCGAACCTGCCCGCGCCTTCAGCGGCAACCAATTCGCACTCACCTTCCCCGTGTTCACGCACTACGGCGTCGAGTTGTGGGTGCCCGAAGTCGGCGGCAGGGTGGACCCCGGCAGTGACGCGCACGACCTCGTCATGAACCTCTACGGCGGAATGTCCAAGGGGGAGCGCAACCGGATCAAGGTGCGGGTGCGGTCAGCCATGAGTGCCCAGGCACAGCACGAGGGCCGGTTCCTCGGTGGCCGCCCGCCCTATGGATACCGACTCGCCGACGCAGGTTCGCACCCGAACCCGGGGAAGGCCGCCATGGGTGCTCGGCTGCACCGCCTCGAGGTCGATCCGACTGCGGCGCCAATCGTCGCTCGGATCTTCGCCGACTACCTCGGCGGCTCCGGGCTCTACGCGGTGGCCGAGGGACTCACCCGAGATGGCATCCCCTCCCCCAGCGCGCACGATCCCGAGCGCAACCGACACCGCGACGGCCGCGCCTGGTCGAAGTCAGCTGTGCGGGCCATCCTCACGAACCCCCGCTACACGGGCCGCCAGGTCTGGAACCGAGCGCCACGAGTCGAGGAGCTCCTCGACGTCGAGGACGTGGGTGCGGGGCATCAGACCAAGCAAGTGTGGAACGACCCGAGCGCATGGGTGTGGTCCGCCAAGCCCGCTCATGAGGCGCTCGTGAGCTCCGAGGACTTCGCCGCGGTGCAGACCCAACTCTCGGCGGGTGCGCACCGACCCGTTGCCCGCAAGGGACATCGGACCAACCGCACCTACGTGCTGGCGGGCCGGGTCCGCTGCACCCTGTGTGATCGACGGATGCAAGGACACTGGAACCACGACTCTGCCCACTACCGGTGCCGGTACGCCGCGGAGTACGCGCTCGCCAACAAGGTCGACCACCCGAAGACGGTCTATCTCCGCGAAGACGCTGTCGTGCCCAAGCTCGACGCGTGGCTGGCCGAGCTTTTCGATCCCGCGAACCTCGACGCCACGTGCGAAGCTCTCGCCATGGCGGGCGACGTCGACGAAGCGGCAGAGGCCCGCATGGAGGCAGCACGGCGAAAAGTCGCTGACTGCGACTCAAGGCTGGCCAAGTACCGGGCGGCCCTCGACGCCGGTGCCGACGCCACCATCGTGGCGGGGTGGATGGCCGAGGTGCAGGGTGAGCGGCTCCGGGCCGAGATCGACCTCGGCGAAGCGGTACCGGGCGAGCAAATGACGAAAGAGCAGGTGCGCACCCTCGTGCTGGCGTTGCACGACATCGCCTCAGTGCTCGCCACAGCCGACCCGAAGTTGAAGGCCGAGGTCTATGCCGAGCTCGGCGTGAGCGTCTCGTACGACCACGTACAACGCATTGTGCGAGCCGAAGCACGACCAACGAATCGGTGTGCAAACGGACGTGTCGGAGAGGGGACTTGAACCCCTACGCCCTTTCGGGCACTAGCCCCTCAAGCTAGCGCGTCTGCCTATTCCGCCACTCCGACGAGTGTGCGCCGTCTTCAGCGCATCGAGCACTTTAGCGCGAGCGTCGCGACGGTCCGATCGCCGAGTGCTGGGTCTTGGCGCCATCGGTCCGAGCCGCGGATTGAAGGGCCCACTGCCGCAGGCTCCACAGCGGGCCGAGCCCACCGGGATCGTCGGTGACCCCCGACAACGACGACGACCACACGAGCAATGTCGGCTCCGCGAAGAGCGGCAGGGTAGGCATGGCGGTCCACAACGCCTGGTCGATCTGCTGGTAGATGGCATGCGCCTGGGGTGGTGCCAGCTCCTGGACGGCCTGGGTGAAGAGCGCGTCGATCTTGGGGTCGTCGAAACCCGACCAGTCCTCCGACGATGCCCCACCCGTGATGGCCGGCGACGTCGAGAAGACGTTGCCCAGCGCACTCGGATACGCACTGGCGTCGACCGGCACCAGTGCAAGGTCAAAGGCCCCCGTCGGAAGGGCCGAGGTGTCGAGCTCATCTGTCGACATCGGCGTACTGACCACGTCGAATCCCGCCGCCACGAGCTGCGCGGCCACGATCGGCCCTGCCGCCGCGGACCACGGGTCGTCGGCCGCCCACACGATGTCGAGGCTCACGGGCTTGCCATGCGCGATCCACGTCCCGTGTCCATCCAGCGAGAATCCGCTCTGTTGGAGCAGGTGCGCCGAAGCGACGAGGTCAGCGGTGGCGTAGCCGGTGGAGTCGTCGGCATACCCAGGCTCACCGTTGGGGATGAGGTGGTGATTGTCCTCCCAGACCGAATGGTCCTCGGGCTGACCAATGCTCTGGACGATCCCGGCTCGATCGACAGCGTGGGCGATCCCCTCGCGCACCGAGACCACGTTCAACGGCGCGTGTCGGACGTTGAATTCGAGCTGGAGCATGCGCGTGCCCAGCGACGCCTGGCTCTGGAGGACCGGCGACGAAGAGGCCTGGGCCAGAAACGACTGGTCGAACCGACTGGGGTAGGCGACCTGGACCTGGCCCTGACCCAACGCCGAGGTCATCGCCCCCTTCGCACCCATGCTCCGCACCGAGATCCTGTCGAGACTCGACGGGCTCCCCCACCAACGGGGGTTGCGCTGGAGGACTACCTCGGAGCCGGGTTGGTAGGACTGCACCTCGTAGGGCCCCCCCGACACGAAGACCCCGGCGACGAAATGGTCGAAGCCGTGATTCCACCCCACCTGCTCGGCGACGTGGGCGGGCAGGAGGTCGTCGAACAACGAGGGCCAGTCGGCGAAGGGTGTCCGGAACACGACGGTCACGGTTCTCCCGTTGTTCGAGCCCGTGAGTGATGCGATGTCGCGGTATCCGAGGGTCGACGCCACCGAGTCCGGCGTGCCATCGACGTCGACGGCACCGCCTTTCTGGGACTGCCATGCATAGGTGAAGTCGTCGACACTGATGGGTGTCCCGTCCGACCACACCGCCCGGGGGTTGATCTGGTACACGACGGTCTGGGGAGCGAGGCTGATGACCTCGGCGCTGTCGACCACGTTGGTGTCGAGCTGGGGCGTGAGGTCGGGCCCCACCCGGAACACCTGGGCCCAGATGGCGCTCCCGAGCATCCGCCCCGCCGGGGTGTCACCCACCGCGGTGTGGTCGTTGAGCGTGGTCGGAACCTGGTCGAGCGCAACCGTGACGGTGCCCCCCTTGCTCGGGACCAACAACGGGGCACGGTGGGAAGTCGCGGCGGTCTTGGACGCGGCCGCACCGGCGCCCGAGCCCGAGACGGATCCGCACGCCGCCGCCACGACACAGATCACGACCGTGGCGGTCACAGCCCAGGGGAATCGAAGGCCCATCGCCCGAGACGGCCCGGAGCGACCGGTCACCGGCGCCGGGGTACGTCGCGCAGCGCCGGCGTGGCCGGCGGTCACTGCAGGCGCAGGGCCAAGGTCACAGTGGTGAAGGTGAAGATGATCGCCACGGTGATCGTGATGCGGTCGAGGTTCTTCTCGACCACGGTCGAGCCGGCTGCCGCCTGCCCCACCGAGCCACCGAACATGTCCGACAGGCCACCGCCCTTCCCCGAGTGCATGAGGATCAGGAAGATGAGGGCGAACGACACCATGAGGTGCAGCACCACGATGGCGATGGTCAGCACGACGTCCTCCTCGGGCGGTCCGGACCGGGCAACGCTACCAAAGGGTCATCTGGCCTCGGCCGTCGGCCCTCACCGACCGGCGGGCGCCACCGCACCCGCGGCCTGGACAATCGCCGCGAAGGTGGCGGCGTCAAGGCTGGCCCCTCCCACCAGGGCGCCGTCCACGTCGGGCTGTCCGAGCAGCTCAGCGGCATTCTCGGGGCGTACCGAACCCCCGTACTGGATCCGGACGGCCCGGCCCGCCTCGACCCCGGCCACCTCGCCCACCACCCCCCGGATGTGCGCACAGGCGGACTCGGCGTCATCGGCGGTGGCAGTCCGGCCCGTGCCGATGGCCCAGATGGGCTCATAGGCGATCACGAGCCCGGCCACCTGATCGCCCGGGAGCCCCTTGAGCGCGGCGGTCGTCTGCGAGGTCAGGCGGGCCTCGGTCTCGCTGTCCTCGCGTTCCTCCTCGGTCTCGCCGACACACACGATCGGCGTCATACCGTGACGGATCACGGCTCGGAGCGTCGCCGCCACCACCTCGTCGGTCTGGCCGAAGAACTGCCGACGTTCGGAATGGCCCACGATCACGAACGACACGCCCAGTCGGGCCAGCATGGGAGGAGCCACCTCCCCGGTGAACGCACCCTGATCCTCGTGGTAGCAGTGCTGCGCGCCCAACGCCACGGGGATGGCGCGGTCCTCGATGACGGTCTGCACCGAGCGCAGGCTCGTGAATGCAGGGTGCACCGACACGTCGATCGAGGCCACATCCGCAGCACCCAGCCGCAACGCCAGGTCCTGGACGGTACGGATCGACTGCAGGTGATCGTGGTGCATCTTCCAGTTCCCGCTCACGAGCGGACGGCGGCGCGCCGCGCCCGTACCGGTTGTCTTGGACATCAGGCTCCTGTCGTCGGGGCGTTGGATGCGTGGCGCAGCGCCTCGAGCCCGGGCAGGTCACCGTGCTCGAGCAACTCGAGTGACGCCCCGCCCCCGGTGGAGACGAAGCTCACCCGGTCGGCCAGGCCCAGATGGTCGAGGGCGGAGACCGAGTCGCCTCCACCCACGATGCTGAACCCTTTCGACTCCGCCACGGCCATGGCCACCGTGGCGGTCCCGGCTGCGAATCGCTCGTCCTCGAAGACCCCCATGGGCCCGTTCCAGAACACCGTCCGGGCCGCCACGATCTCTTCTGCAAAGGCCCCCGCACTCTCGGGCCCGACATCGAGGCCACGCCAGCCCCGGGGGACCTCCGCGCCGACCATCCGGATCTCGCCGTTGCCGCGCCCACCCGCCCCGACCGTGCCGCCGGGGCCGAGGACCACGACGTCGGTGGGCAACATGATCCGGTCACCGGCCTCTTCCAAGAGCTTGGCGCAGCTGTCGATGCGCCCGGCGTCGAGCAGCGAGGCGCCGACGTTGTGGCCCTGGGCGGCGAGGAAGGTGAAGGCCATACCCCCGCCCACGACGAGTCGGTCGACCATGCCCAGCAGAGCCCGCAGGACCCCGAGCTTCTCACCGACCTTGGCTCCGCCCACCACGGCCACGAACGGCCGCACCGGGTCCACGAGCAGTCCTCCGAGGGTCCCGACCTCGCGCGCCAGCAGGATCCCCGCCGCCGAGGGGAGCACGGTGGGCGGTCCCACGATCGAGCCGTGGGCCCGGTGCGAGGCTCCGAAGGCGTCGTTGACATAGGCGTCGAAGCCCTCCACCAGCCGACCCACGAAGCCACAGTCGTTGGCCTCCTCGCCCGGGTCGAACCGGAGGTTCTCGAGCACCCTCACCCCCGGAGCGAGCTCGGCGAGCCGGTCCTGCAACGGGCCCACCGCGTAGCGGGGGTCGGGCGACCCCTTGGGTCGACCCAGATGCGTGCACACCGTCACCTCGGCTCCCCGTCGGGTCAGCCACGACAAAGTGGGAAGCGAGGCCCGGATGCGGAAGTCGTCCTCGACCACGACCTCCCCGTCGGGACCGTGGCCCAGGGGGACGTTGTAGTCGACCCGGACGAGCACGCGACGCCCCCGCACATCGGGGAGGTCCTCGAGCAGAGGCAGGTCCGCCAGCGGGCCCTGATCGGGCCGCGCCACGACCGACGCCGTCTCCTTCGACATCGCTGTGGCTCTGCCCGCCGGGGCCGCGCTCAGGACGGCGGGGGGCCGGCTGAGCCCAACAACAGAACGAGGTCGACGAGCCGGTTGGAGTAGCCCCACTCGTTGTCGTACCAGCCTTGCACCTTGACGAGCGAGGTCTCGGCGTCCACCGCCATGACCATGGTGAGCCCGGCGTCGAACGTGCACGAGGCGGGGCTGCCCACGATGTCCGACGACACGATGGGGTCCTCGGTGTACTCGAGCACCCCGGCCATTGGACCGCTCGACGCCGCGGCTCGGAAGGCCCCGTTCACGTCGTCGACCGTGACGGCGCGCGGCACCACGGCGGTGAAGTCGGTGATGGACCCGTCCACCACCGGCACCCGCAGCGCGGCTCCGTCGAGCCGTCCCTGCATGGCCGGAAGGACGAGCCCGGTGGCGCTGGCGGCCCCCGACGACGCCGGCACGATGTTCTGGGCCGCGGCCCGGGCCCGGCGCAGATCGGCGTGGGGCAGGTCGAGCAGGTTCTGGTCGTTGGTGTAGGCGTGCACCGTGGTCATGAACCCGTTGCGGACCCCGAAGGCGTCGTCGAGGACCTTGACCATCGGCACGAAGCAGTTGGTCGTGCACGACGCGTTTGAGACCACCACATGGTGGGCGGGGTCAAAGGCATCGTCGTTGACGCCCATCACGAAGGTGGCATCGGCGTCCTTCGACGGTCCGGAGATGACCACCCGCTCGGCCCCGCCCTCGAGATGGGCGGCGGCACCACTACGAGACGTGAACCGGCCCGTCGACTCCACCACCACCTGGACCCCGAGCTCACCCCAGGGCAAGGCCTTGGGGTCGCGCTCGGCCAGGACGGCGACCCGTCGGCCCGCCACCACGATGGCGTCGTTCTCGGCCACGACCTCGGCGCCGAACCGGCCGTGGGTGGTGTCGTAGCGGAGGAGATGGGCGTTGGTGGCCGCGTCGGTGAGGTCGTTGAGGGCCACGACCTCGACATCGGCGCCCTGGGCCCGCACGGCGCGCAGGAAATTCCGGCCGATCCGCCCGAACCCGTTGATCCCCACCCGTACCGTCATCAGGCCCTATCCGACCAGACGGCCCAGGGCGACCGCCAGTCTCGTCGGATCGTGCGCCCGCCCGTTGGCCTTGGCCAGCGGGGCTTGCACGACCTCGACGTCGAGCTCGCCGAGGGCGATGGCAGCGGGGTCTGCGAGCACCACATCGACCTCGACCCCGTGCGCGGCGAGCGCGGCCACGTGATCGGCGATGTCGAAGCCGGCCGTCTCTTTGCCCTCGGGGCCCAAGTTGGCCACGTAGACCCGTCTCCCCGGAGAGCTCCGGATGGCCTCGGCCAGTCCCGGGACCGCCACGGCCGCCAAGACGCTCGTGAACAACGAGCCGGGGCCGATCACGACCTGGGCGGCGTGGGCCAGGGCGTGCAATGCCACCGGGGACGGCTGGGGATCGGCGGGCACCAACGACACCCGTCGGATGTCCGAGCTGCGCATGACCTCGGTCTGCCCTTCGACCTCCCCCGCACCGGCCTCGGCCTTGAGCACGACCGGCTCCGAGGCCGCCGGCACCACCCGCCCCACCGCCCCGAGCAGCCGGGCGGCTTCGTCGAGGCCCTTCTGCGGATCACCCAACGCCCCCATCAACCCGGCGATGACCAGGTTGCCCAGGGCATGGCCCACCAGCTCCTCGGCTTCGAAGCGCTGCTCGAAGGCGGCCGCCAGAGCCGAGTCCTCCTCCGACAGCGCCACCAGGCACTTGCGGAGGTCCCCGGGGGGCATGATGTCGAGCTGCCGGCGCAACCGACCCGACGAGCCCCCGTCGTCGGCCACCGACACCACGGCGGTGATCTCGCCCGCGTAGAGGCGCAGCGCCCGCAAGGTGGCGGCCAGTCCGTGGCCGCCCCCGACCGCCACGACACGGGGCCCCGGTCCCTTCCTCATCGGCTTCTCATCGGTCGATGTCCCGGTGGATCACGATGGGCTCCGCCCCGCGCGCCCGTAACCGGTTGCCCAGGTCCTCGGCCAGGGCCACCGAACGGTGCCGGCCCCCGGTACAGCCCAGCGCGATGGTGAGGTACGACTTGCCCTCCTCCTCGAAGGCAGGCAGGAGGGCACCGACGAGATCGTCCACCCGGTCCAGGAACGGGCCCGTCGCCTCCTGGCCCAGGACGAAGTCGCGCACCGGATCGTCGAGCCCCGACAGCGGTCGGAGCTCCTCGACCCAGTGGGGATTGGGCAAGAACCGGCAGTCGAGCACGAGATCGGCGTCGAGGGGCAGGCCGTGTTTGTACCCGAACGACACCACCGACATGCGCATGTCGGAGTCCGATTGGTCCCCGAAGAGGTCGGTGACGCGCTGGCGCAGCTGGTTGACGTTGAGCTCGGCCGTGTCGACCACGACATCGGCACGGGCCCGGACCGGCTCCAAGAGGCGCCGCTCGTCGGTGATGGCCTCGGCCACCTGGCGCTCGAGGATGGGGTGTCGTCGTCGGGTCCCCTCGAAGCGCCGCACCAGGACGTCTTGGGGGGCGTCGAGGTAGACGAGCTGGACCCGATGCCCCTGGGCCCGGAGCGCGTCGATGGCGGGGAGAGCCTCTTCGACGCGCGCCCCCCCGCCCCGACCGAGCACGAGGGCCACGCGGTCCTGGGTCGACCCGGGCCGGCCCACGACCTCGGCCACCTCGCTCAGCAGCGAGGGGGGCATGTTGTCGATCACGTACCAGCCCGAGTCCTCGAGCGCGGCCGCGGCCGTGGAACGTCCCGCCCCCGACATGCCGGTGATCACCAGGTAGTCGCTCACGTGTCGCCCGTCCTCAGCGCCGGGGCCCCGTGCCCCCCTCCCCCGCAGCGGGGTCGGAGGCGGTCCCTCTTCCATCCTGGCCCAGGACCGGGGCCAACGGCGTGACCGGAAGGGGGAAAGGTGGCCGGGGTGCGGGTGAATGGAGATGGGCGTAGACCGCGTCGGCCACGGTGTCGGGGAGCCAGGCCAGGCCCCGCAGCTCCTCGACCGGGGCGCCTCGAAGGGCCCGGAGACTGCCGAAATGCCGCAGCAGGCGGGTCCGGCGGGCAGGACCGAGCCCGGCTACCGCCTCGAGGGTGCTCTTGGTCATCCGTTTGCCCCGGAGGTCGCGGTGATAGGAGATGGCAAAGCGGTGCGCCTCGTCGCGGACGCGTTGCAAGAGGAACAGCGCGTCGGACCCCCGGGGAATGGGTACGGGGTCCGAGCGTCCCGGGACGAACACCTCCTCGTAGGTCTTGGCCAGCGCGGCCACAGGGATCTCCTCGGTGAGCCCCAGCTGTTCCAGGACCCGCACCCCCACGCCCAACTGGCCCTTGCCCCCGTCGAGCAGGAGGAGCTGGGGGGGATAGGCGAAGCGCCGGGCCCGGGCACTGCCGGCGGTGGCATCCTCGCCCCGGGTCTGGGCCCGGGCCTCGAGCAGAGCGGTGAGGCGCCGGGTGAGGACTTCCTCCATGGCCGCGTAATCGTCGTTGCCCGGCACGTCGCGAATGCGGAAGCGGCGGTACTCGGACTTCCGGGGCAACCCGTCCTCCAAGACCACCATCGACCCCACGTAGTCGGTGCCCTGGAGGTGGCTCATGTCGTAGCACTCGATCCGAAGCGGTGCCTGGGCCAGGCCGAGGACCTGGCGCAACGACTCGAGGGCCCGGGCCCGGCTGTCGTGATCCGACGCACGGCGCAACCGGTGCCGGGCCAGCTCCTCCCCGGCGTTGCGCGTCACGGTCTGCAACAAGGTGCGCTTGCCGCCCCGCTGGGGCACCCGCAGGGCGACCGGCGCCCCCCGGCGCTCGGCCAGGAACTGCTCGTAGACCTCGGGCGTCTCGGGGAGATCGGGAACGAGCACCTGCCGGGGCACCCCGGGCGCGGCGGTGCCCTCGGTCCCCCACGACCTCGGATCACCTGCCCCCGAGGTCCATCCCGAACTGTCGCCGCCGCGTACCCGGGCCACCTGGCGCCCTGCGGGCGCCAGGGGCACGGCGTCGCCGTAGAGCTCTTCGAGGACACGGCCCACCAGCTGGGGCCGATTGAGGTCCTCGACCTTGTCCACCACGAAGGCGCGCCTTCCCACGATCCGGCCCCGGCGGACGTGGAACACGCACACGGCGGCCTCGAGCGGGTCCTCGTCGATGCCCACCACGTCGATGTCCTCGGGACGCTCGGTCACCACCTGCTGACGCTCGCAAGCCATCCGCAACGTCGCCAGCCGGTCGCGCAGCCGGGCGGCCCGCTCGAAGTCGAGCTCTTCGGCGGCTTGTTCCATCTCGGCCCCGAGGCGGCGTTCGACCTCGTCGGTGTCCCCGGCCAGGAAGGCCATGAGGTCGGCCACCATGGTGTCGTACCGGTCGTGGTCCACCGCTCCGATGCACGGGCCCGAGCACCGCTCGATGTGGAACAACAGACAGGGCTTGCCCAACTTGGTGTGGCGGTCGAGCTTGCGGTCCGAGCACGTCCGGACCTGGAAGGTCCGCAAGAGGAGGTCGAGGGTGTCGCGGATCGCCCCCACGTGCGCGTAGGGGCCGAAATAGCGGACCTCGGGCCGGCGTCGGCCCCGGACCACCGCGGCGCGGGGCCATTGGTCGGCGAGGGTCACGGCCATCGAGGGGTAGGACTTGTCGTCGTTCAGCCTGATGTTGAACCGGGGCCGGTGCTGCTTGATGAGCGTGTACTCGAGGAGGATGGCCTCGACCTCGTTACCCACTTGGATCCATTCGACATGGTCGGCCTGAGACACCATCTGGGCGGTCCGGGCCGGGAGCGTGGCGGGGTCGGCGAAGTAGTTGCTCAGCCGGCTCCGCAGCGACTTGGCCTTGCCCACGTACAACACCCGGCCCGAGGCGTCGAGGAACTGGTACGAGCCGGGAGCGTCGGGGATGGTCCCCGGAGACGGGCGGATCACAGCACCACTGTGCCGTAAGGCCACGGCCGGTCGTGCACCACGGCGCCAGCCGCACGCCCGGCGCGCCAGGGACATAGGATGAGGGCTAAGCGCCGGCCTGGTACCCCGGCGTACATAACGCTCCGAGGCCGACAACCCCGCGGATGGGCGACCAGGCTGTCCCCGCCGGCCGTAACCGGAGTGCTCCCCGAAGGGGGTCGACCATGTTCCGGTTGCAGCGGGCGCTCCCCGAGCGCTACGTCAACGCGACACCCGATCAGCTCAGCACGTGGATCGCGCGAGCCAAAGCTTTCCTCGGTTCCCGGGTGCTCATCGTCGGGCACCACTACCAGCGCGACGAGGTGATGTGCTGGGCCGATGCCCGGGGCGACTCCTTCGGCCTGTCGCGCACCGCTGCGGACCGACGCGACGCGGACTACATCGTCTTCTGCGGTGTCCATTTCATGGCCGAGTCCGCCGACATCCTGACCGCCGCCAACCAGCAGGTGATCCTCCCCGACCTCAATGCCGGATGCTCCATGGCCGACATGGCGGATATCGAATCCGTCGAGGAGGCCTGGGAATCGCTGGCCACCGTCACCGACGTCGAACGCATCGTCCCGGTGACCTACATGAATTCCTCCGCCGCCCTTAAGGCCTTCGTGGGGCGCCACGGCGGAGCGGTGTGCACGTCGTCGAACGCCCGGGCGGTGCTCACATGGGCTCTGGACCCGGCCGGCACGGCGTCGGTCCGTGGCGACGCGGCCCGGGGAGACAAGGTCCTCTTCTTCCCCGACCAGCACCTGGGCCGCAACACCGGCTACGAGCTCGGCTGGGGCGCGAGCGACATGCGGGTGTGGAACCCACTGCTCGAGATGGGCGGCCTCGACGACACCGACGTCAAAGACGCCACCTTGTTGTTGTGGAAGGGACACTGCTCGGTCCACCAGCGCTTCCGGCCCGAACACGTGGACGCCTTTCGAGCTGAGCACCCCGAGGGCCTCGTCTTCATCCACCCCGAATGCGCCCACGACGTGGTCGAGATGGCCGACAAGGTGGGATCCACCGACTCCATCATCCGGGCCGTGGACGAGGCGCCGGCGGGGTCGGTCATCGGGGTCGGGACCGAGATCCATCTCGTGAAGCGGCTCGATGACGAGCACCCCGACAAGACGGTGACGTCGCTCGACCCTCTGGTGTGCCCGTGCTCGACCATGTTCCGGATCGACGCCGCCCACCTGTGCTGGGTGCTCGAGCGCCTCGTGGACGGCGAGGTCGTGAACCGCATCACCGTCGAGCCCGACACCGCGGCCTGGGCCCGCACCGCGCTCGAGCGCATGCTCGAGATCACCTGATCGACGCCGACGCTCAGTCGGAGTCGTCGCGGCCCTCGTCGCCCTCGGGTGCGAAGGGCCACTCCTCGAAGGCCGCCACCCGTCCGCCCGGGGCGAAGCGCAGGATCCAGAGGTCGCGCCACGGCGTGTCGGGGTCGTTGTCGTATTCGACCCACACCCGGACCACGGCCGTATCAGCGTCGAGGGCGATGACCTCGCTCGACATCGAGAAGGCCTCGTCGGGACCGTCGCGCTCGGCGTCCCAGAACAACGCCAGCTCGCCGAGACCCCGGACGGGCTCGACCCAGGGCGACGACGCGTAGGTGACGTCGGGCGTGAACAAATCGGCCAACCGGTCCGTGCCCGGCGTCCGCCAGGCCTCTTCGTAGCCCTCGAGCCAGCGGGCCACATGGTCGCGACGGACGACAGCCATCAGCCCGCCCTGGCCCGCTTGACGGCGGTAGTGCCCTTGACAGCGGCAGTGCGCTTGGCAGGGGCGGTGCGGGTCGGGGTCTTCGGTCGCTTGCTCGGCGAACGCTTCGAGGGGGCGGGCCCGAGACGGTCGGGACGGCGGCGGTGACCTCGGGCCAGCACGGGAGCGAGCACTTCGCCGGTGTAGCTCCTCGACGTGGCGGCCACCTCTTCAGGGGTGCCCTCGGCGACCACCTTGCCACCGCCTTCGCCTCCTTCGGGGCCGAGGTCCACGATCCAGTCCGACGTCTTGATCACATCGAGGTTGTGCTCGATGACGATCACGGTATTGCCCTGGTCGACGAGTCGGCTCAGGACCTCGAGCAGCTTGCGGACGTCGTCGAAGTGCAGACCCGTGGTGGGCTCGTCCAAGACGTAGAGGGTGTGGCCGGTCGACCGCCTCGACAACTCCGACGACAGCTTCACCCGTTGGGCCTCGCCCCCCGACAACGTGGGGGCGGGTTGGCCGAGCCGGATATAGCCGAGCCCGACGTCGACCAACGTCTGGAGATGCCGGGCGATGGTGGGCTGATTGGCGAAGAACGAGAGCGCCTCTTCGCACGACATGTCGAGGACGTCGCCGATGTTCTTGCCTTTGAACGTCACCTCGAGGGTCTCTCGGTTGTAGCGCGCCCCAGCGCACACCTCACAGGGCACGTAGACGTCGGGGAGGAAGTGCATCTCGATCTTGATGGTCCCGTCCCCTGCACAGGCCTCGCACCGACCGCCGCGCACGTTGAAGGAGAACCGGCCCGGTAAGTAGCCACGCACCTTGGCCTCGTTGGTCTGGCTGAAGAGCTTCCGGACATGGTCGAACAGGCCGGTGTAAGTGGCGGGATTCGAACGCGGCGTCCGCCCGATGGGCGACTGGTCGATGGCCACCACCTTGTCGACGTGCTTGACGCCGTCGATGGCCTTGTGCTGTCCGGGTGTGGTCCGGGCCCGGTGCACCTGGGCCAGCATCGACTGGAGAAGGATGTCGTTCACCAGTGTCGACTTCCCCGACCCCGACACGCCGGTCACCGCCACCAGGCAGCCCAGGGGGAAGGCCACGTCGATGGCCTGGAGGTTGTGCTCGCGCGCACCTCGGACCACGAGTTGGTCACCCGACCCGGGCCGGCGCTTCTCGGGTACGGGAATGGACCGCTCCCCGGTGAGATAGCTCCCGGTCACCGACGCCTTGGTCTCGAGCAGTCCCGGCACAGCACCGCTGTAGACGACCTCACCACCGTGTTCGCCCGCGCCGGGGCCGATGTCCACCACGTGGTCGGCCTCGCGGATGGTCTCCTCGTCGTGTTCGACGACGATCACGGTGTTGCCGAGGTCGCGCAGGCGTACCAGGGTGTCGAGCAGCCGACGGTTGTCGCGCTGATGGAGCCCGATCGACGGCTCGTCGAGGACATACAGCACGCCCACGAGACCCGAGCCGATCTGGCTCGCCAGCCGAATGCGCTGGGCCTCGCCCCCCGAGAGGGTGGACGTCCCCCGGGCCAGGGAGAGGTAGTCGAGGCCGACGTCGAGCAGGAACCGCAACCGGGCCCGGACCTCGCGCAAGACCCGGTCGGCGATGAGGTGCTCGCGCTCGGTGAGCTCGAGAGCGTCGACCTCCGCCGCGGCGCGCGTGATCGACAGGCTGCACAACTCGAAGATGTTGCGCCCTCCCACGGTGACGGCCAGGGACTCGGGCTTGAGCCGTGCCCCTTTACACGTCGGGCACGGGACCTCGCGCATGAAGGTCTCGGTCCACTGCCGGACCGAGTCGGAGTCCGAATCACGGTGCCGGCGCTTGAGCCACGGCACGATCCCCTCGAACTGCGATGTGAAGGACCGCTGCCGGCCGTACCGGTTCCGGTAGCGGACGTGGACCTGCTTGGTGCCCGAGCCGTACAGGAGCACCTTCTTGTCCTTGGCCCGGAGCTTCTCCCAACGGGTGTCGGTGCTGAAGCCGAATTCCGTGGCCACGGCTTCGACGATCCGGTCGAACCAACGGCTGTGGCCACCGGTCCACGGCGAGATGGCCCCCTCGTCGAGCGACCGGGTGGGGTCGGGCACGACCAGGTCGGGATCCACCTCGAACTGGGTCCCGAGCCCGTCACAGGCGGTGCACGCCCCGTAGGGCGAGTTGAACGAGAAATTCCGGGGGGCGGGCTCCTCGAAGGACAAGCCGCAGAACGTGCACGCCAGGTGCTCGGAGAAGGTGATGAGCTCCTCGCTCCCGTCCTCCCCGATGATGCCGATCTCGGCGATGCCGTCGGTGAGGCGCAGCGCCGTCTCCATCGACTCGGTGAGTCGTTGGCGGATGTCGTCCCGTCGCACCAGCCGGTCCACCACGACCTCGATGGTGTGCTGCTCGTAGCGGGCCAGGCTGAGCGCGGCCCGCTCGGAGAGCTCGACGGTCTCCCCGTCGACCCTGGCCCGGGCAAATCCCTGCTTGGCGAGGTCGTCGAGGAACGCCTCGTACTCCCCCTTGCGACCCCGCACCACCGGTGCGAGGACCTGGAAGCGCGTCCCCTCGGGCAGGTCCAGGATCCGGTCCACGATCTGCTGCGGGGTCTGGCGTGCCACGGGCCGGCCGCAATTGGGGCAATGGGGCCGCCCCACCCGCGCGTAGAGCAGCCGCAGGTAGTCATAGATCTCGGTGACCGTGCCCACCGTCGAACGGGGGTTCCGACTGGCCGACTTCTGGTCGATGGAGATGGCCGGCGACAACCCCTCGATGAAATCGACATCGGGCTTGTCCATCTGTCCGAGAAACTGTCGGGCATACGACGACAGCGACTCCACGTAGCGTCGCTGACCCTCGGCATAGATGGTGTCGAAGGCGAGTGACGACTTGCCCGAGCCCGACAAACCCGTGAACACGATGAGACGGTCACGCGGCAGCTCGAGCGAGACGTCACGCAAGTTGTGCTCTCGTGCCCCGCGGATCACCAGTCGGTCGGACATCGCTGCGAGGCTACCGGCGGGGCGAGGGGCCGTTGCCGGGGTCGCCGCAGTGCGCGCCGTCACGCCGTGGGCACTGCGACGTTGATTCCCGCCGACCCCGATCGGCCCGGCGCACCCGGAGCCTCCCCGGCCTCGGCCAGGGCCAGGCGGAGCTCGGCGATGTCGTCGCGCAACAGCGCCGCCTCCTCGTAGCGCAGCTCGGTGGCGGCCAGGCGCATCTCCTGTTCGAGGCGCACCACCAACCGCTGCAGCTCGTCGATGGGGAGGGCGCTGAGCTCGGCCATCTCGTCCACCGCCGAGGTGTCGTCGACGTAGCCGGAGCTGCCCGCGCCGGCCAGGCGCCGACCCCCCACGCCGTCGCGCCGGGGTAGGCGCGGAGCCCGGACCGGCGCGTGTCCGGGCCGGACCCGGCCCCCTCGGCTCCCCCGACCCGGACGCGACCCGGAGTCCCCCGACCCGGCGGGCCGGATGCTGGCCAGGATGTCGGTCACGGCCTTGCGGATGGTGGTGGGGTCGATGGCGTGTTCGGTGTTGTAGGCCTGCTGCAGGGCTCGACGGCGTTGGGTCTCACCGATGGCGGCTCGCATGGCGTCGGTGATGGTGTCGGCGTAGAGCACGACCAGGCCGTCGACGTTGCGCGCCGCGCGCCCCATGGTCTGGATCAACGACGAGGCCGAACGCAAGAACCCGGTCTTGTCGGCATCGAGGATGGCGACGAGCTGCACCTCGGGCAGGTCCAGGCCCTCGCGCAGGAGGTTGATCCCCACGAGCACGTCGTACTCGCCGAGCCGCAGGTCCCGCAGAAGCTCGATCCGGGTGATGGTGTCGATATCGGAGTGCAGGTACCGCACCCGCACCCCGAGCTCGACGAGATAGTCGGTGAGGTCCTCGGCCATCTTCTTGGTGAGGGTGGTGACCAGTGAACGTCCCCCCGCCTCCGACGCCTTGTGGATCCGCTCCATGAGGTCGTCGATCTGGCCCGTGGTGGGTTGGAGGACAACCTCGGGGTCGACGAGGCCCGTGGGCCGGATGACCTGGTCCACGACCTGGCTCGACACGCCGAGCTCATAGATCCCCGGCGTGGCGGACAAGAACACGACCTGGCCCACCCGCTCGGTGAACTCGTCGAAGGTCAGGGGCCGGTTGTCGAGCGCGGAGGGGAGACGGAACCCGTGTTCGACGAGGGTGTCCTTGCGCGACCGGTCACCCTCGTACTGGCCGTGGATCTGGGGCACCGCCACGTGGCTCTCGTCGATCACCGTCAGGAAGTCGGCCGGGAAGAAATCCAGCAGGGTGTGGCTGGGCTCCCCCGCGCTGCGGCCGTCGAGGTGCCGGCTGTAGTTCTCGATGCCGTTGCACACCCCGACCTCGGCCAGCATCTCGAGGTCGTGCTCGGTCCGCAGCCGCAGCCGCTGGGCCTCGAGGAGCTTGCCCGCCGCCGCCAGCTCGGCCAGTCGCGAGCCGAGCTCGGCCTCGATCGAGGCGATGGCCCGCCGCATGGTCTCTTCGCCGGCCCCGTAGTGCGTGGCCGAGAAGACGACCAGCTCGTCGATGTCGCCGCCGGTGTCACCGGTGAGGGCGTCGAAGCGCCGGATCCGCTCCACCTGGTCGCCGAAGAGCTCGATCCGCACCGCCTGTTGCTCGTAGACCGGATGCAGCTCCACCGTGTCGCCCCGCACCCGGAAGTGGCCCCGGGTGAGCACGGCGTCGTTGCGGTCGTAGTGGAGGTCGACCAACTTCCGCAGGAGGTCTCGTTGGTTGACGGTGTCACCGGGGCGAACCGCCATGATCCGTTGCCGGTACTCGTCGGGCGACCCCAGGCCGTAGATGCACGACACCGACGCCACCACGATGACGTCACGGCGCAGGAGCAGGCTCGAGGTCGTGGCGTGGCGCAACCGGTCGATCTCGTCGTTGATCGACGAGTCCTTCTCGATATAGGTGTCGGAGGTCGGCAGGTACGCCTCGGGTTGGTAGTAGTCGTAGTACGACACGAAGTACTCGACCCGGTTCTTCGGGAACAGCTCGTGGAGCTCGGCGGCCAACTGGGCGGCCAGGGACTTGTTGGGCTCGATGATGAGAGTGGGACGCTGGGCCTGCTCGATGGTCCAGGCCATGGTGGCGGTCTTCCCGCTCCCGGTGATGCCGAGCAGGGTCTGGTACCGGTCGCCGCGCCCGATGCCCTCGGTCAGCAATTCAATGGCCCGCGGCTGGTCGCCCGCGGGGCGTAGCGGGGTCACAACCTCGAAACGGGCCACCTTGCGATGGTACCGGGGGGGTGTGTCAGCCCCGACCGAGAGGGGAACCGGAACCTCGGGGCCAGGCGTCGAGCGCGGCCCACACCCGGTCGACCTCATTGACCAGCTGGGCCCGGCCCTTCGAGTTGTCGATGACGAGGTCAGCGCCTTCCAACCGCTCTTCGCGGGTGACCTGGGCGGCGATCCGGGCCCGGGCGTCTCGTGTCGAGAAACCCCGCTGGCCGACCAGTCGGTCGACGGTGGTCTCGACGGGGCAGTCGACCACGACCACGACGTCCAACTTCAAGATGTCGCGATGGGCGGGCTTGAGCAGGGGCACGTCGAACACCACCACATGGTCGCTCTCCTCCTCGGCGGCGCGTCGCTGCGCCATGACCGTGCTGATGGCGGGGTGGGTGATGGCGTTGAGCGCGGCCACCGATTCGGCGTCGGCGAAGGCGAGCGCGGCCAGCGCGGCTCTGTCGATGGTCAGATCGGGAGCGACGATGCCGGGCCCGAACCGTTCCACCAGGGGCTGATACGCCGGTCCCCCCGGCACGACGACCTCCCGGGCGATGCGGTCGGCGTCGATCAGGACCGCCCCTCGCTCGACGAGGAGGTCGCCCACCGTCGACTTCCCTGAGCCGATCCCTCCGGTCAGCCCGACGGCCAGCACCGCACTACCTGCCGGGGCGCTTCCTGGCGGTCGCCGGCGACGACGCCTGCGACAACGCATCGGCACCCTGCGCCCGACGTTTGACGCTGCTGCGGTGGACGGCGACGAAACACACCGTCATGACCGCGCTCAACCCGACCTGCACGGAGAGGTCGGCGCGGGCGGTGGCGAGGTACTGCCCGTGGGCGGCGGCCGTGGCCCCCGCCAGTGCGCCCGCACCCACCGCCAGGACGACCACGACCCAGCGCCATCCGATGCCCAGGAGATAGATGGCCAGCGCGACGCTCACGCACATGAACACCATGGCGAGCACGAGCGTCGAGAAGGCCGGTCCGGCCGCGGTGAGCTTCTCGCCGAAGACGAGGCTCAGGACCCGGTGCGAGGCGAACACCGCCATGGCCAGGAGGACACCGCAGGGGATGGCGATGACGCCGAAAGTGTGGGCGAGCTGGCGCAGCGCGTGTGAGCCGCGCTGATGGCGGATGGCGGCTTCGGGCAGCAGGTAGTTCACGAGGACCAGGGCCACGAACACCAGGGCCTTGGCCGGGACCGAGATGGCCGCGTAAGCCCCGGAGTGCTTGTGCATCTCTCTCCCGAGGAGAATCACGTCCGCGTTCTGCAAGATGGCCAGGAACAAGAGGCTGCCCAAGGCGGCCAGCACATCGACGAGGAGCACCCGCCCGCCATGCACCGTCATGGCGACCGCTCCCCCGGTCTCTTCGATGGCCACCTCCGGCCCCGGGGGCTCGTCGACGAGCCGGGCCAGAGCCGTGCCGCGTACGACGGCACGCGTGGCGGTGAAGCGGGCGTGGGTGGCGGTGAGGAGCTCGGCGAACAACAATCCCAGGGCCGCTCCCTCCACCCCGAGCTCGGCGGCGAGGCCGACGGTGAGCGCGCAACGTGTCGCCGCCTCGATGACGAGGTTGATCGAGAGGTCCTTGTAGTCCCGGCCCACCTGCAACAGGCCCCGGTCGACCGACACCAGGATCCAGATACCGCCCGCCGTCATGATCTCCGCCACACCGCTCGGCGACGGGAGCGACAGGGCATGCGAGACAGGGCCCCGGATGAGCCACATCACGAGGGCCACGACCACGATCGAGACCTCGCCGACGCGGTGCACCCGCGCCACCCACGGCCGGACCCGGTCGCCGAGCCCCCCCGTCTGCCAGGCCGACACGCGCCGCACCACCCCGACGAGCAGAGCCGTGCCCGGCATCGAGACCACCAGGAACAGGCCGAGCAACACGATCAGCGTGCCGTAGCCCTCGGTGCTGAGGACATGGGCCACGAAGACCGTCGTCAGGAGGCTGACGACGCCGACGAGGGCGGCGGCGATGGCCAGCGGGATGGCATGACGGATCTCCGAACCCTCCTCGGGGCCCCGGGCCGGAGGGGAGAGCTCCCCGGCGCCTCCGGCGGAACCGTCCGTGGTGGCTGGGACCACTACGGCGCGCCGCCGCCGGTGACAGCGGCCACCCGCCGGGGGACGATCGGTGCGTCGCGACCCGTGGCGGTCTCGTCGCCGCGTCCGGCTTTCTCCTCGTGGTACTCCTCGTCGACGTTCACCGACCAGATGTCGTGGCCTGCGCCGGCCACGATGTTCTCGACGGTCAGCATGGCCGTGTACATCGAGTGGTCCTGGTTGTTGTACTTGTGCATCCCGTTGCGTCCAACGGGATGCACGTTGGTCACCTCGGCGGCGAGCCAGTGGCGCATGGTGTCCACCGCGGCCCGGTAGGTGTCGTCGTAGACGGGATAGGCCTTGGGCATCCGCACCACGTACCCCCGCTGCACCTGGGTCGGCTCCACGAGGCCGATGGCGGCGAGCTCCCTGGTGGCCAGGGCCACCAGGTCGTCGTCGTCGGCGTCCCACAGCTCGTCGCCTTCGAAGACGAAGTACTCCATCCCGAGACAGGTCGTGCCCTCGCGCACCATGAACGGGGACCAGGCGCCGAAATTCTGGATCCGTCCCACCTTCACCTTGGGGGAGTGGATGTAGATCCAATTGTCGGGGAACCCCCCCGACGCGGGCACGACCAACGACACCGTGAGGAAGTCGCGGTACTGCAGGGCGTCGGCCGCGGCCCGGACATCGCCAGGAGGGGGTGGGTCCATCGCCCGCACCAGAGCGGAGAAGGGCATGGAGCTGATGACGTGGTCGGTCTCGACCCGATACCGCCGGCCTTCGTGTTCGAAGACCACCGCACCAGCACCTTCCGGGCCCCGTTCCACACCGACCACCGGGCTCTCCACGAGGACTTCGACACCCGCCTTCTCGACGATGTCCCGGCACGTCTCCCACATCATCCCGGGGCCGAGCTTGGGGTACTGGAACTCCTCGATGAGGCTCGTGACCTGCTTGGCCCGATTGCGACGGCCACCGGCCAGGCGCGCACGCAGGGGCTCCCACACCGCCTTGAACAACGACATCCCCTTGATCCGCTGCGCGCCCCAGTCGGCGGAGACCTCAGAAGGCGGGACGCCCCACACCTTCTCGCTGTAGGTCTTGAAGAAGTGCTCGTAGAGCCTCCACCCGTAGTTGGCCACGACGTAGCCCTCGAGCGAGCTCTGGTCCTCCGGAGGCGACACCCGCACCTTGAGATAGGACAACCCACACCGGGTGGCCTCGACCACACCCAGATTCCGCAGGGCGTTGAGGATGTTGATGGGGTAGTCGTAGAACTTTCCCTCGTAGTAGATCCGGCTCATGCGGGGACGCAGGAGGAAGTCCCCCGGTGCGAGGATCTCGTGCCAGAGGTCCTCGACGGGCTGGACCTTGGTGAAGAACCGATGTCCACCGATGTCGAATCGCCAACCGTCGCGCGCCACGGTCCGGCTGATGCCCCCCACCACGTCATCGGCCTCGAGCACGATCGTGGCCCGGCCCGCCTTCGAGAGTTGATAGGCGGCTGTCAGACCCGCCGGCCCGGCCCCGATCACCACCACGGGACGATCGTCCCGCCATGCCGTCGCCGTCTGCGTCACCTCGCCTCGTATCCCCCGATCGGCTTCCGGCCCCGGTCAAGGCTACCGGCTGGGAACACCCCGACCCCAGCCAAGCAGGCAGCTTCGATCACCCGACGACCAGGTCAGGGCACAGAGAGATTGGTGAAGGCAAGCAAGGCGTAGAGACCGAGCCCGGCCGCGGCCAGGGTGAGGACGACCCGCTCCAGGCGCGGCCCGGCGGTGAGGCTCGCACCGGCCAACACCAAGGGAAAGGCCGACAACGCGTAGCGCTCGAACCCGTCGAGGTTCGAAGCCGTGAGCGCCACCGCCAGGATGCACAGCGCGAAGGCCCCATAGGACAGGGGCCAACGGCGCAGCACCACGACCGCCAGGGCGACAGCCAGCAAGGCCCAGGGCAGATGCAGCGCCGAACCGAGGTGTCGGCCGTGCGCCAGGAGCGACGCGTCGTGCGCCAAGGTCCGCAGCGGATCGGCGAAGCCACCTCGCAACGTCGGTCCTTGTTGGACCCGGAACGGAGCCAGAGCGTCGCCGTAGCGCCAACGGACCCAACCGAGGAACGCGCCGAGGCCGGCGGCGGGACCGACGACCGCAGCTACTCGAGCCAGGTGGCGACGCGGCGAGGAGATCCGCCATCCCCCCATCGCTTCGATGGCGGCCGGCACCACCAACATCACGCCCAGAGGTCGAGTGGCGCCCGCCGCCAACCCGAGCGCGGCCGCCCACCACCACGACCGGGCCCTGAGGGCGAGGAACGTCCCGACGCTCAAGGCCAACAGCGTCCCCTCGGCGTACCCCATCACCTGTGTGAACGCCGGGGGTGCCAGACAGACCAACCAAGCGGCCCGCCGCGCCAGCGCGTCGTCGGCTGTCTCCCGTCTGGCCACCACGGCCAACAGCGCCACCCCGACGAAGGCCGACACGTTGGCCACCACCACCACCGCCACACCGAACCCCACGCCCGGGACATACGACACCGCACGCGTGAGCAAGGGCACGAGGGGGAAGAACCGCAACGACAGATGCCCCGCCCCGGCATATCCGTGGCGGGCGATGGACTCGTACCACCCCGCGTCCCAGCCCAGTAACCCCTCGTGGACACGCGTGGCCACGGCCACCGAGGGCCTGGCCTGGTTCACGAATTCGTGCGCGGCCACCAGCGCTGCTGCCACGACGAGGCGCGCTACCACCCACGGCACCACCGCGCTCCGAATCCCCCACGACAAGTCGCCCTGGCCCGACGCGGCCCGCAGGGCCCGCACGGCGCGTGGCGTCGCCGCGCCCAGCCCGGAGGGGTCACCCGGGGCGGGGCGGCCTCCCGTGACGTTTGTCATAGTCGTGGGCTCGGTCGAAGGCGGGCAGATCGGACCGGGGAGGCGGAGGTCGGTGCGGCCCTGGCTCGGCGCCGCAACCCGGTCCGCATGACCGCATGCTAACGACGCGTCCGCTCTGGGCCCGTGACGACCGCAGCTGGCACGGCCCCGACGGCACCACCCTGGCGTCGCCTCGGCCAAGATGTGCCCGGTCGTTCGGCGGCATGCCGTCTACCATGGCGCGCCAGCGGCGCCAGGGGGCTGCGCGTCCAACCAGGGCGAGGGCGAGGGGGACCGGTGGCTGATTCCGCGGACCGATACGACCGGCGGGCATTTCTCGCCCGAGGGGCGACCACCGCCGCCGCCCTCGGTCTGGCGGGTGTGGGACTACCCACCTTGTTGTCCTCCTGCAGCAGCACCACCAACAACAAGGCCACGCCACGTCTGTCGGCCCCGGGCATCGGCACCGGGAAGCCCAAGCGAGGCGGGACCATCACCGTGGGCCTCAACTCCGAGATCGACGGTTTCCTGCCGTCGACGAACCATTTCGACAACTCGGGGCTGACCTATGCCAACTCCGTCTACGACACCCTGACGATGATCGCGGCCGACGGCTCGGCCAAGCCGTACCTCGCCACGTCGGTGACCCCCAACCCCGACCTGACGGTGTGGACGATCACGTTGCGTCCCGGGGTCACGTTCCACGACGGCTCCCCGTTGAACGCCGATGTCGTGCTGGCCAACATCCAGTCGCTCCAGGCCTCAGCGCTCACCGGCCAAGCACTGAAAGGCGTGGTCAGCACCATGGTCAAGGTCAGCGACATGTCTGTGGCGATCACGTGCTCGGAGCCCATCGTGGCGTTCCCCCATTACCTGGCCACCCAGGTCGGCTACGTGGTGGGGATGGCTCAGCTCGAGAGCCAGAGCTCGACCAAGCCCATCGGCACGGGTCCGTTCTCGTTGGTGGAATGGGTGCCCAACGACCACATGACGGTGCAGCGCAACCCCCACTACTGGCGGGCCGGGCTCCCCTACCTCGACGGTGTGACCTACCGGCCCATCGCCGAGGACCAGTCTCGGGAGAACTCGCTGAAGTCGGGGACCATCGACCTGATGGTGACGCGCGACCCCAACGCCATCCGGGACCTCCAGCACGATTCCGGTTACCAGGTGGTGCGGAACCCGTCGGTCGGACAGAACGACATGGACTTCGTCATCCTCAACACCTCGGTGGACCCCACCAACGACCTGGTCGTGCGCCAGGCCCTCGCCCATGCCATCGACGTGGACCAGCTCGTGAAGCTCTTCGGCGCCGGCATCGCCAAGCCCAACCTCAGCCTCTTCGCGCCCGGTTCCCCGTACCGCACCGCCGACAACGGCTACCCCAAGTACGACCTGGCCAAGGCCAAGGCGCTCGTGGCCCAGGCGGCACCCAACCACGGCGGGTCGATCAAGATCTCTCTGGCCACGATCACCGACCCCCGGCTCCTCAACGAGATCCAGGCCATCGCCAGCATGTGGGAGCTGGCCGGGATCACCACCACGATCAGTGAGGTGGAGCAGGTCACGTTCATCGACAACCTGGTCACGGGGCATTTCCAGGCCTACACCGACGAGATGTTCGCCGCCACCGACCCCGATCTCAACTACGTCTGGATGAGCCCCACCACGGCCAACCCCCCCATCGCGCTCAACTTCTCCCGCAACAAAGACGATGCGCTGGAGGCGGCCCTCCAACAGGGCCGCACCTCGTCGGACCCCGCGGTTCGGATCAAGGCCTACCAAGAGGTGGACAAGCGCCTCTCGGCCGACCTGCCGTACCTGTGGGCGTCGCAAGCGACGTGGTCTCTGATGGGGAGCAATTCCGTGGAGAACTTCAACAACCTCACCCTCCCTGACGGGTCAGCGGCTCTCGGCTTCGCCAGCGGCACCTTCGATCCGACGCCCGCGTGGCGCAAGGACTGAGCACCACGTCCCCCATGCTCCGGTTCATCGCAACCCGGCTCGTGCAGCTCGTCGTCATCTGCTTCCTCATCTCGGTCTTCGCCTTCCTCCTCGTCCACCTCCTGCCCGGCGACCCCACCCTGGCCATCCTCGGGCCCAACGACACCCCCGCGGCCCGCGCCGTGCTCCTCCACCAGCTGGGGCTGAACAAGGGCCTCCTGTCGCAGTACGGCACCTGGATCATCAACATCCTCCACGGCAACCTGGGCGCGTCGTTCCTGACCAAGCAGACGGTGTCCAACGCGCTGGGGGTGGCGGTGCCGATCGACCTCGAGCTCGTCATCGTGTCGCAGGTCCTCGCCCTGCTCGTCGCCATTCCCATGGCGCTCGTCGCCGCCCTTCGTCCCAACCGCATCTTCGACCGCGTGGCTACCACCTCGACGTTCGCCATGTTGTCGCTCCCCACCTTCGTGGCCGGACCGCTCCTGGTGCTCGTGTTCGCGGTCACGCTCAAGTGGGTCCCCGCCACGGGGTTCAACCGGCTCTCCCAAGGCTTCGGTCCCAACCTCAAGTCGGTCATCCTGCCCTCGGTGGCGCTCGCCATCGGGTCGATCACCGTCTACTACCGGCTCCTGCGCGCAGACCTCATCGCCACCTTGCAAGAGGACTTCGTGACCATGGCCCGTTCCAAGGGCCTCTCGACGCGCTACATCCTCATGCGCCACGTCATGCGGCCGTCGTCGTTCTCGCTTCTGGCCGGAGCCGGCATCAGCATCGGCACGCTGTTCACCGGAGCCTTCGTGGTCGAAGTCCTCTTCCAACTGCCCGGTATCGGATTCCAGCTGGTCAACGCCATCTACGGACGCGACTACCTGGTGGTCCAGGGCATGGCCCTGGTAGCGGCGGTGGCCTTCGTGGTCGTGAACTTCGGCGTGGACTTCCTCCTCACCGTCCTCGACCCCCGGGTGCGTCGTGCCTGACGGGTCCTCGACCATGTCCGAGGCGGCCGAGCCTTCCGGGGCGTTCGTCTCCCACGGCACGGTCGCCACCGGGATGCTCGGGCCCGAGGGTGTGGTCGCCACTCTCGCTCCCACCGGGTTCCTCCCGAAGAAGGGCAAGGGGATCGGCATCACCTTCTGGATCTGTGCCGGGTGGGTGCTGTTCATGATCCTGTTGGCCTTGCTGGCCTCGGTCCTGCCACTCAAGGCGCCGAACTTCCAGGACTACTCGTCGGTGAACATCGGCCCCAGTGCCCGGCACCTCCTCGGCACCGACGACCTGGGTCGCGATCTGTTGGCGCGCGTGATCTTCGGGTCACGGGTCTCGCTCGTGATCGGGTTCGCCCCTGTGCTCATCGGTCTCGTGATCGGCGGCATGGCCGGGCTGTTGGCCGGCTACCGCAGTGGCCCCGCCGACACCGTGCTCAACGCCGTCTCCTTCGTCCTTCTGGCATTCCCGGCGCTGCTCGCCATCATGGTGATCGAGACGTTCTGGAAGCCGGTAACCTTGTTGAAGCTCACGATCATGTTCGCCTTCGTCTCGGCCCCGCTGCTGTTCCGCGTCATCCGGGCCACGACGTTGTCCTTCTCCAGCCGTGAATTCGTGGTGGCGGCGCGCGCCACCGGCGCCAAGACGTCGCGACTGCTGCTGCGCGAGCTCCTCCCCAACGTGCTACCCGCGGCGGTGTCCTTCGCGCTCATCGGCGTGGCCATCGCCATCGTGCTCGAGGGCTCCCTCGCTTACCTGGGGTTGTCCATCGGGCTCCCCACGTCGTCGCTCGGCAACATCATCAACGACGGCGTGAACAGCAACAACCTGAGCCTCAACCCGTACATCGCGTTGTGGCCCTCGCTCTACATCTTCTTGCTCCTCACCGCCCTCAACCTCATGGCCGACCGGCTGCGGTCGTACTTCGACCTCCGCGAGGTGAGTCTGTGAGCCGCTTCGGGCGCCGCCCGCAACTCAGCTTCCCCGACGTGGGGTCCATCGAGGGACCGCTCCTCGAGGTTGACGACCTCCACACATCGTTCCGGACCGGACGGGGACTCGTGCGCGCCGTCGACGGTGTCTCGTTCACCTTGTCCCGGGGCCGCACCCTCGGCGTGGTGGGCGAGTCGGGCTCGGGCAAGACCGTCCTCAGCCGGTCCATCATGGGCCTCGTCCCGGGAACGAACGTGGAGCGGTCGGGGACGGTGCGCTTCTCGGGCCACGACATCACCGCCATGTCGCTGGACGAGCTGCGTGAAGTGTGGGGGATGCAGATCGCCCTCGTCTTCCAAGACCCGATGACAGCGCTCAACCCGGTCGTCAGGATCGGGCGTCAGATCACCGAGTCACTGCGGTTGCGGGCCGGCCTCGACCGCAAGGCCGCCTACGAGACATCGGTGGCCCTGCTCCGATCGGTGGGCATCCCCGCCCCCGAACAGCGCCTGCGGAATTACCCCCATGAGCTATCCGGTGGCATGCGCCAGCGGGTCATGATCGCCATCGCGCTGGCCTGTGGGCCCAAGCTCCTCCTCGCCGACGAGCCCACCACCGGACTCGACGTCACCGTCCAGGCCCAGATCCTCGACCTGTTGGCCACCCAACAGCGCGACCGCCACATGGGCATGATCCTCGTGACCCACGACCTCGGCGTGGTCGCCAACCGCACCGATGACATCGTGGTGATGTACGCGGGGCGTGTCGTGGAGCAAGCCCCGACCGCGGAGCTCTTCGCCCACACCCGGATGCCCTACACCGAGGCGATGCTGCGCTCGATCCCACGCCTGGCGGAGTCCTCCCACACCCGCCTCCGGGCCATCCCGGGCCGGCCTCCGGACCTCGCCACCGAGCTAAAGGGATGTCGCTTCGCACCGCGTTGTCCCTACGCCCAGGACCACTGTCGCAAAGAAGAGCCTCCCCTGCGGACCGCAGGTCAAGGACACCTCTTCCGGTGCTGGTACCCGGTCGGCTCGGCCGAGGGTGACGCCGCGCTGGCCTACAACGTGGCCGCCCGGGTCCCCGCCGCGCTGGCTTTCACCGGCACCCCCGTGCGCGACGCGGCCCTGTTGGCGCCCAACCCGGGCGCAAGCGCCTGATGGCCGGCAGCGGCACCGCCCATCTGCGCGGCGACGACGTCCTCCTGCGCGTCGAGCATCTCGTCGTCGAGTTCGGCTCGGGCAAGCACCGGGTGCGGGCGGTGTCCGACGTGAGCTTCGACGTGGCCAAGGGCGAGACCCTCGGGCTCGTCGGAGAGTCGGGATGCGGGAAGTCGACGACGGGCCGGGCCGTGGCCCTCATCAGCAAGCCCAACTCCGGGTCTGTGAAGTTCGACGGCACCGAGCTGACCTCGATGTCGCGCGCCGAGACGCGCCAGGCGCGCACCAAGATCCAGATGGTCTTCCAAGACCCCATCTCGTCGCTCAACCCCCGCCGCCGGGTGCTGGACGCGGTGGTCGAGCCCCTGTCGGTGTGGGGCATCGGATCCAAAGAGGAGCGCAAGGCCAAGGCTCGGGCCACCCTGGAATCGGTCGGGATCGACCCTGGCGACTCGGGTGGCCGTAGACCGACTGAGCTGTCGGGCGGTCAGTGCCAACGGGTGAGCATCGCCCGGGCGTTGATGCTCGAGCCGACCGTGCTCGTCTGCGACGAGCCCGTCTCGGCCCTCGACGTGTCGATCCAGGCCCAGATCCTCAACCTGCTCGACGACTTGAAGCGCGACCGGAGCCTCACCATGGTCTTCATCGCGCACGACCTCGCCGTGGTGAAGAACGTGAGTGACCGGGTGGCGGTGATGTACCTCGGGAAGCTCTGCGAGGTGGCCCGCCCCGACGACCTCTACCAGCGACCCGAGCACCCCTACACCGAGGCGCTGCTCACCTCGATCCCCGAGCCCGACCCCGGTGCGACGCGCAACGGCAAGGCGGCGCTGGCCGGGGACCTGCCCTCGCCCATCAATCCCCCGTCGGGGTGTCGGTTCCGCACCCGCTGTCCCTTCGCCCAACAGAAATGCACAGACGAAGAGCCCCAGATGCGTGCCATCGGCCCCGACCACTTCGTGGCGTGTCACTTCCCGCTCGGCACCCACCCCGTCACGTCGTTCGCCACGGCTGCGTCGGTCGAGCCTCCCGTCGCCCCGCCACCCTCACCGCCACCGCCGCCGTCGCCCGAGGCACCGTCGTGGAGCGTCCAGACACCTGACTACGTCACGCCGCCCGATGAGCGGTCGCCACTGTGGGTCGATCCCTGACGCTGACCCGACGCCTCTGACACCGGCGTCGTCTCGAGGACAAGCTTGCGGTCAGCCCTCGGTGGGCTCTGGGGGCGCCTCGGTGGGCTCTGGGGTCGGCTCGGGCGGGGCGGAGGGCTCGCCGGCCGCATCGACAACGGGCACACTCGCCGCCGGCGCCTCGGGCGCAGCTGACGCCTCGGGGTCGGCCCTGTTGCCCTCTCCCGCCGGAGGGGCGGGCGGGGGACCGCCTTCGGCTCCTTCGGGGGGGGTGCCGTGCTCGGCCACGTACTCGGCCCAAGCCGCCTGGGCTTCGGTCTCGGGGGTGAATTCGGTGCCGCCGTAGTCGTACCCGATGTAGTTGCCCTGCTCGTCATAGGCGTGCTCGCCGAAGGCCTCGCGGTACTCCTCGGACACCTCGCCACCTTCGGCCGCCTGCTTGATCGACAAGCTGATGCGCCGGCGCTGGAGGTCGATGTCGATGATCTTGACCCACAGCTCTTCGCCCGGGGTCACGACCTGCTCGGGGAGGTCCACGTGGTGGCCGGCCATCTCCGAGATGTGGACCAGGCCCTCGATGCCGTCGCCCACCTGCACGAAGGAGCCGAAGGGCACGAGCTTGGTGATGCGTCCGTAGACGAGCTCGCCCACCTGGTGGGTGTTGGCGAACTCCTGCCAGGGGTCGGTCTGGGTCGCTTTGAGCGACAGCGAGATCCGCTCCTTGTCGAGGTCGACGTCGAGCACCTCGACATCCACCTCGTCACCCACCGACACCACCGACGAGGGATGGTCGACGTGCTTCCACGACAGCTCGGACACGTGGATGAGCCCGTCCATGCCGCCCAGGTCGACGAAGGCCCCGAAGTTCACGACGGAGGACACCACGCCACGACGGCGCTCGCCGGGCTTCAGGTTGACGAGGAATTCTCCGCGTTGTTCCTTCTGGGTCTCTTCGAGCCACGCCCGGCGAGACAGGACGACGTTGTTGCGGTTGCGGTCGAGCTCGATGATCTTGGCCTCGATGCTCCGACCGACATAGGGCTGGAGCTCGCGCACCCGGCGCAGCTCCACCAGCGACGCGGGGAGGAACCCGCGCAATCCGATGTCGACGATCAGACCGCCCTTGACCACTTCGATGACCGGCCCCTTGACGATGCCGTCGGAGTCCTTGATCTTCTCGATCGTTCCCCAGGCTCGCTCGTATTGTGCCCGCTTCTTCGACAGGACCAACCGACCCTCTTTGTCCTCCTTCTGGAGGACGAGGGCTTCGATCTGGTCCCCGAGGCTGACGATCTCCGAGGGGTCGATGTCGTTGCGGATGGAGAGCTCGCGCGAAGGGATGACACCTTCGGACTTGAAACCGATATCGAGCAGGACCTCGTCCTTGTCGATCTTGACGACCGTGCCTTCGACGATGTCACCGTCGTCGAACTCGACGATCGTGGCGTCGATGGCTTCTTCGAGTGACGCACCACCGAGGTCGTCTTCGACGATGGCACGGGGGACGTACTTCCCCGTCTCGTCGAACGAGCCCATGGGGGCATTGGACAGAAGGGCGATGGCGCCGGGGACTTCACCGGCTGGCGCGGCGGGACTTGCCGCCGGGTCAGCTACGCCGGAAGAACCGGCTGCTTCGTCGGGCATGAACTTCAGAACTCGCTTTCGGGATTGGGGCACCCCACGTGTCGAGAGCACGAAGGGCCGGCCGCCGGTGACGGCCAGTCGACAATGCTAGCAAAGGGACGCCCTGACCAGCCCTGGCGGGCTCCTCAGCCCTTGGCGTCAGCCCATGTGTCGCCCCATGCCGCGGACACTTCGAGGGGCACCGCCAAGTGCACGGCGTCGGCCACACTGCCCATCACCGTCGTTACGAGGTCCCCCGTGATGGCCTCTTCGTCGCTGGGCACCTCGACGAGGACCTCGTCATGGACCTGGAGGACAACCCGGGACGCCAGCTGCTTCTCTTCGAGCGCGGCGTCGAGGCGGACCAGGGCCACCTTGAAGAGGTCGGCAGCGAGCCCCTGGATGCCGGCATTCATGGCTTGACGCTCCGCCGCCATGCGCAGGTTGCGGTTGGGCGAGTGGAGGTCGGGGAGCGGTCGGCGGCGACCGAAGAGCGTCTCGGTGTATCCCCGCGAACGGGCCTCGACGACGGTCTGGTCCATGTAGGCCCGGACGGCCGGGAAGGCGGCGAAGTAGGCGTCGAGAATCTGTCCGGCCTCGGACGGCTCGATCGACAACCGCTGGGCCAGGCCGTAGGCCTCCATGCCGTAGGCGAGGCCGTAGGAGACCATCTTGGCCCGATTGCGCTGTGCGGTGGTCACGTCCTCGGGAGCGACACCGAACACACTGGCGGCCGTGGTCCGATGGATGTCGCGTCCTTCCGCGAACGCAGCCACGAGCCCGGGGTCGTGCGAAAGGTGCGCGATGACCCGCAGTTCGATCTGGTCGTAGTCCGCCACTAACAGACGGCAACCCTCGGCGGGGATGAACGCCCGACGCAGACGTCTTCCTTCCTCACTGCGCACCGGGATGTTGTGGAGGTTGGGCCGGTCCGACGACAGACGCCCGGTCCGCGCCACGGTCTGGCCGAAGGTGGCGTGGATGCGACCGTCGGCGGCCACCTCGGCGAGCAGCGTCTCGCCATAGGTGGAGCGCAGCTTCTCGACCTCGCGGTAGCTGAGCAAGGTGTCGATGATGGGATGCTGCCCGCGCAGCTTCTCGAGAGTCGACGCGTCGGTGGAGAACCCCGTCTTGGTCTTGCGACCGGGCGTGAGCCCGAGCCGGTCATAGAGGACGGCCCGAAGCTGGGGCGTGGAGTTCACGTTGAAGGTCTCCCCGGCGAGCTCGTGAATCTCGGCCTCGAGCCGGCCGCACTCGGCGACTAGCCCGTCCGCGATCCGGCGCAGCTCGGCCGTGTCGACACGGACTCCGGCCACCTCCATGCGGGCCAGGACGCGCACGAGCGGTCGCTCGACCTCGTCGTGCAACCGCTCGAGCCCGGCCCGCACGAGCGCATCGCGCATCGGCACGAACAAGAGCCCGAGAGCCACGGCATGGCGCGCCGCCAAGGTGGACACCTCGACCTCGGCGGGACCTTCCAAGGCGAGCTGGCCGACTGCGCCCGCTTCCACCTCGGCGTCGAGGGCCAGACCGAGCTGGACCTCGACCACGTCCTCGAGGCGGTACCGGCCCGACGACGGGTCGAGCAGATAGGCGACCACGGCGGTGTCGAGGGCCAACGAGGTGATGTCGATCCCGACCGGCAAGAGGCTCCGCATGAGCTCCTTCGAGCCATGCGAGACGAGGGGGGCCCCGCCTGGCCCCACCAAGGTGGCGAGGGCGCCGAGCACGGCGCTGTCGGCCAGGATCTTCTCGTCGAGCCACATCGGTGACGCCGGCGCCGCCGGCCCGTCTGCGCTGTCGGGTGCACCGATCGGCGCGGCGGTGACGGCCACCCCCACCAAGGGACTGCGCCCGGCGTCACCGGACCACACCGGTGCCAGGGCCAGAGGCGCCTTGGCCTTGGAAGCGGCATCGAGAGATGCGGTCGCTTCCTTGGCATCGGCCGGGACCGACGCCACCACGGCGCTGAGATCGACCGCCGGGGGGGCATGGGACCCCGCCGGGCGCGGTAGCGCCTCGTCGGAATCGCCGCCGAGGATGGGAGCGACGCGCTGCCAGGCGGATCGCAGCTCCAACTCGCCGAAGACCCGCTTCACCTCGTTGGCATCCCACTTGCCCAGCGCCAGGTCCTCGAGGGTCAGGTCGAGCTCCACGTCGCGCACCAGGGGGATCACCTCGGCGTTTCGTCGTACCTGGGCCTCGTGCTCGGTCAGGTTGTGGCGGAGCTTCGGCGTCTGCTCGGCCACGTGGTCGAAGATGGCGTCCAGGGTGCCGTAGGTGCTCACGAGCTTGGCGGCGGTCTTCTCCCCGACGCCGGGCACCCCGGGCAGGTTGTCCGAGGTGTCACCGCGCAAAGCGGCCAGCGTCGGATAGGCGCTCGGAGACACGCCGTGGCGTTCGATGATGCCGGCCTCGTCGTAGACGACGGTGTCCGACAGCCCCCGGCGCGTGTACATCACCTTGACGAGCGGGTCCTCCACCAGTTGGAAGGTGTCGCGGTCCCCACTCACCACCACGACGTTGCGTCCGGCGTCGCGTCCTCGGGTGGCGAGGGTGGCCAAGATGTCATCGGCCTCGTACCCCACCTTCTCCACCATCACGATGCCCAGGGCCCGCAGGACGTCGCGCACCAGTGCAAACTGGGGGATCAAGAGGTCAGGGGTGTCGGGCCGATTGCCTTTGTACTCCTCGACGATGTCGTCTCTGAAGGTCGGCTCGGGCCGGTCGAAGGCCACGGCCATCCCGCCCGGCTCGCTCTCACGCAGGAGCATCACCAGCATCGACGTGAACCCGTGGACGGCGTTGGTGACCTGGCCCGCCTTGGTGGCGAGGTCGATGGGTAGGGCGAAGAAGGCCCGGAAGACGAGGGAATTGCCGTCGAGGAGATACAGGTCGCCGTCGCCGGCCTTCGAGGTTGCCACTGCCTCGGATCCTATGTGGCGGCCGTGGCGTCGACCCCGGCGTCAGGGGGTGAGCGCCCCGTCGATGATCTCCTGGGCCACCCGCTCCATCCGGACGCGACGGTCCATGGCCGTGCGCTGGATGAAGGCGAAGGCCACTTCTTCGGCCATGCCGTGTCCGTCCATGAGAACCGCCTTGGCCCGGTCCACCATCTGACGGGTCCGCAACTTGTCCTCGTGGGTGGGGACGTCCTCGGACAGCCGGGTGTGCTCGTCCTCGATGGCCCGGTACTCCTCGAAGCGCGCCGTGGCCACGGCGATGGCCGGCACCAGCTCACCGCGCTGGAAGGGCTTGACGAGATAGGCGGCGACACCGGCGTCCCGGGCCTCCTCGATGAGGTTCCGTTGGCTGAAGGCCGTAAGGATCAAAACCGCCACACGGTGGTTCGCCGAGATCCGACGGGCCGCCTCGATCCCGTCGATGCCGGGCATCTTGATGTCGAGGATGGCGATGTCGGGTTGGTGAGTCGCCACCAGCTCCACCGCCTCGTCGCCGCGACCGGTCTCCCCCACGACCGAGTAACCCTCGGCCTCGAGGATCTCCTTCAAGTCGAGACGGATGATGGCCTCATCTTCGGCGATGACGACGCGTTTACCCATGCGGCGGGTCTCTCTCCTTGTTCGCTCTTGTGGCTTCGGGTGCGGGGCCCGGCTACCGGGGCTCGACGACCAGTTTGCCGAGCAGCTCGTCCTGGCGACGCTCCAACTCGTTGATCATCGTCAGCAGGGCGGCCCGGCCCCGGTTGGCGGCGTCCGCCGAGCGCTGGGCGTCGGCGTAGTCGTGTTCGGCCAGGGGCGTCTCTGACACGAGGGACCGGATCCGGGCGTCATCGGCGGCGTCATTGAGCACGGCCAGCTGTTCGTCGAGGACCGCCAGCTCCTCGCGGACCCTCACCAGGCGTCCGTGGACATCCCGGAGAGATCGTTCGACCATCGAGCGGCGCATAGCAACCCGAATTCTAGGTGACCCACTGCCCCATCGAGCACAGCCGGCCGGCAAACACCTGTTCGCTACGCTGGGCGGAGCCCCGCCGATCGTGCCCGAGGCGGGACTCGAACCCGCACGTCCTTTCGAACAAAGGCTTTTGAGGCCTTCGGGTCTGCCTATTCCCCCACTCGGGCGCGCCGCCGATGCTACTGGGAAGCAGGGAACCGACGTAGTGTCGCCGTGGATCCACCCGGCCGAGTTTCAGCTGTTCTCGCCCTTGTCGCCTCCGATGACAATTCCTTCGAGATTGCCGCGTGTCCTTCGAGATTCCCGGGTGCTCCACGTCGATCACGTTGCGCAACGTGCCCGGAGTGACGAACGGCTCCACGCAGTGGCACCAGTGAACGAGCGTGCAACGGCTCGATTGAATTCATCGGCTCCGAGCGTTAGCTGGGCGCGAGCAGTTCTCTCATGACCTGTCGGTAACGTGACCCGGGCACTCCGATCGTGTCACCCTGGGGCCACCCCGATTCGACGGTCGAGCAAAGAAGAGGAGTCCGAGTGCTGGCGTTCACCTTCCCGGGTCAGGGATCTCAACGACCCGGCATGGGTCGCGCCTGGCTGGAACACCCCTCCTGGGAAGTGGTCGAAGAGGCCTCGTCGGTGGCAGGCCGCGACGTCGCCCGGTTGCTCCTCGACGTCGATCAGGACGAGCTCACCCTCAGCGCCAATGCACAGCTCGCCACGTTCGTCCACAGCCTGGTCGTCCTCGACGGCATCGAACGCGTGGGCATCGAGCCCACCTTGTGCGCGGGGCACAGCCTGGGCGAGTACACCGCCCTCGCCGCCAGCGGCGCCCTGGGCTTCGAAGAAGGCGTCCGTCTCGTCGTCGAACGGGGCGAAGCCATGCACACCGCGGCCGAAGAGCATCCCGGCACGATGGCGGCGGTGATGGGCGCGGACGACGACGCCGTGGACGCGGCGTGCCAACGTGCCGAAGGCGAGGTGTGGGTCGCCAACTACAACGCACCGGGGCAGGTCGTCATCGCCGGCACGGCTGAGGCCGTGGCACGCGCCGGTGTGATCGCCAAGGAGCTCGGCGCCCGCAAGGTCCTCCCCATCCCCGTGGCCGGGGCCTTCCACACCATGCTCATGGCACCGGCGCGATCGTGGCTCCGCAAATCCTTGGCGAGCACTGCCTTCAGCGTCCCCGAGGTGCCCGTGATCGCCAACGTCGACGCGCGGGCCCACACCACCGCGGAGGACTGGCCCGGGTTGCTCTCCGCGCAGCTGTGCAGTCCCGTGCGCTGGCGCCAGAGCCTCGAGACCCTCGCCGCCATGGGCGCCACCCGGTTCGTCGAGGTCGGAACGGGCGGCGTGCTCACCGGGCTCGCCCGACGGACCCTGCCCGACGCCGTGGCGAGTGCGGTCGCCACTCCTGACGACCTCGACACTCTCGTGAACGCCATTGCGGGGAGCGAGACCTGGAACACCTATGCGGCTGCGCATCAGGGCGAGCACCTCTACACCTCGGAGCGGGTCGTGATATCGCCGGCGGCGGGCGTGTTCGAGCCTCTCGCGGGCTTGGCTGCGCCGGGGCCGGGCAGGCTCTCCGCCGACGGGACCGATGCCTCGGGCACCGACGGTGCCCCGGTGGCGGTGGGCGATCTGCTCGGGACGGTGGGGTCCGCGGAGGTCCGGACACCTTTTGCCGGAATGGTGGTGGGATTCCTGGCCCATCCCGGCGAGCGCGTGGCGGCAGGCGAGCCCATCGCGTGGTTGCGCGTGACCGCCGACGGCGCGTGACCCTCCCCGGAGCGGTCATCACCGGGTGGGGCACCGCCCTGCCCGAGACCGTGGTCACCAACGCCCAGCTCGAGGCCCGCCTCGATACGACCGACGAGTGGATCGTCACGCGTTCGGGTATCCGGGAGCGACACATCGGGGGCACGGTGTCGACGCTCGCCACCGACGCCGGTCGTCGGGCCCTCGAGCGGGCCCGGTTGGCCCCGGAACAGGTCGACCTGCTCGTGCTCGCCACGTGCACTCCGGACCTGGCCGTGCCGGCCACATCCGCAGCGGTGCACTACGCCCTCGGCCTCTCCGGCGGTGCCTTCGACGTCAACGCGGCGTGCGCCGGGTTCGTGTACGCGCTGGTGGCGGCGCACGGTGCGGTCAGCTGCGGCGCCGCGCACCGGGTGTTGGTCATCGGCGCCGACTGCGTGTCGCTCATCACCGACCCCGACGACCGCGCCACCGCCGTGCTCTTCGCCGACGGGGCGGGTGCGGTCGTCCTCGAGCCCAGTCACGACGACGGCCTGCTGGCGGTCGACTTCGGCGTCGACGGCAGCGCACACGACCTGCTCACGTGCGCCCACGGCGGCTACATGGAGATGGAGGGCAAAGAGGTGTTCCGCCGCGCCGTCCGCAACACGGTCGAGTCGGCCACTCGAGCGCTCGAGCGGGCCAAGCTCACCCCCGATGACATCGCCCTGTTCGTCCCCCATCAGGCCAACCTCCGCATCATCGAGGCAGCCGCGTCCCGCCTCGGCATGTCGATGGAGCGGGTGGCGGTCGTCGTCGACCGCACCGGGAACACCTCGAGCGCCTCGGTTCCCCTGGCGCTCGCCGATGCCTCGGACGCCGGACGGCTGGCACCGGGGGACCACGTCCTCATGTCGGGGTTCGGTGCCGGCATGACGTGGGCGAGCACCGTGGTCCGCTGGAACGTCGACACCGGCGGGGTAACGACGTGAGCGTGCCGGATGCGGTCGAGAAACGACCGGGGGGACGGGTGGTGTTGGTCACCGGTGGCTCGCGTGGGATCGGCCTCGGGTGCGCCAGGCATTTCCAAGCACTGAGAGACAGGGTGGCGATCACCTACCGCACCGCACCTCCTGCGGACCTGGCCGGACCGGGATCGGACACCGTGGCCCTGCTCCCGGTGTCGTGTGACGTCCGGGATCCCGCCCAGGTCGAGGCGGCGTTCGCGGCCGTGGAGGAGGCGTTCGGCCCCGTCGAAGTCCTCGTCGCCAACGCCGGGGTGACCAAGGACACCCTGCTCCTGCGCATGGGTGAAGACGCCTGGCACGAGGTCCTCGACACCAACCTCACCGGCGTCTACCGGGTCGTGCGGCGCGCCGTGGGGCCCATGGTGCGGGCCCATCGGGGACGGATCGTGCTGGTGTCGTCGGTCGTCGCCTTCTTCGGGTCGCCGGGCCAGGTGAATTACGGCGCCGCCAAAGCCGGTCTGGTGGGACTGGCCCGGTCCCTGGCTCGCGAGGTCGGGAGCCGGGGCATCACGGTGAACGTTGTCGCGCCGGGTGTGGTGGACACGGATATGATCGCCAGCCTGGGAGAACAGCGCGTGGAGCAACTCCTGGCGTTGGTGCCGTTGGGCCGCAGGGCGAGCCCCGCTGATGTTGCGGGGGCGGTGGCCTTTCTGGCCTCCGACGACGCGGCCTACATCACCGGTGCCGTGCTTCCGGTGGACGGCGGCCTGGCCATGGGGTTGTGACATGAGACCGTCCGACAAGTCCCGGGCCACCGGGACACGACGCGACTGAGGAGGAAGCAGTGCCCGACGCCAGCTTCGACAAGTTCAAGGCCTGCGCGATCGACGTGTTGCAAGTGCCGGCCGACAAGGTCGTGCCCGAGGCCCGCTTCGGCGACGACCTCGATGCCGACAGCCTCGACCTCGTCGAGCTCGTCATGGCCCTCGAAGAGGCCTTCGACGTCACCGTCGACGAGTCCGAGCTCGAGGGCATCGAAACCGTCGGCCAGGCCTACGAGCTGATCTCCGCCAAGCTCTGATGCTTCTCGGCGTCGGGCCCGACGGGCCTGTCCGGGGACGGCGCGTCGTCGTCACGGGCATGGGCGTCGTGTCGTGTTGTGGGATCGGCCTCGATGCCTTTTGGGACGGCCTGCAGGCGCCGGCCCCCGACGGGGAGCGCCGCGTGGTCGGCTTCGACCCCTCGGCGTGGTTCGGCCCGAAGGAAGTACGGCGCGTCGACCGCTTCGCGCAGTTCTCGGTGGCCGCTGCTGACATGGCCCTCATCGACGCGGGCGAGATCGGTGCCGACCCGGATCGCTCCGGCGTCGTCTTCGCCACCGGTGTCGGGGGCCTCGAGACGCTCCAGGAACAGATCGGCGTGTTCCACGAGAAAGGCCCCCGGCGGGTGTCGCCCTTCCTCATCCCCATGATGATGGTGAACGCAGGCGCGGCCCGTGTCTCGATGCACGCCGGTTGGCACGGCCCGTGCGAGACCATCGCCACCGCCTGCGCGGCTGGGACCCACGCCATCGCCGCCGCGGCGCGACTGGTGGCCTCGGGTCGCTGCGACGTGACCATCGGCGGTGGAGCCGAGGCCGCCATGGTGGGCATCGGGATGGCCGCCTTCGGCAACATGACCGCATTGTCGAGTGAAGGGAAGTCCCGACCCTTCGACGTCCGGCGCGACGGATTCGTCTGCGCCGAAGGGGGCGCCGCCCTCGTGCTCGAGGACCTCGACCACGCCCGGCACCGCGGCGCTCGCATCTACGCCGAGCTCCTCGGCTCGGCGTCGACCGCCGACGCCCATCACATCACCGCTCCTGCTCCGGGTGGCAACGGAGCCGCGGCGTGCATGGAGCTCGCCCTTGCCGACGCCGGCGTCTCGCCCACCGACATCGGCCACATCAACGCCCATGGCACCTCCACCCCGCTCAACGACCTCGCCGAGTCCCAGGCCATCGAGAAGGTCTTCGGCTCACCCTCGCCGCCGGTCACGTCCATCAAGGGCGTGACCGGGCACGCCCTGGGTGGAGCCGGGGCCATCGAGGCCGTGGCCACGACCCTCACCATCGACCGCCGCCTCATCCCCCCCACCGCCGGGTACGAGCAGCCCGACCCCGAGATCCATCTCGACGTCGTCCACGGCCGGTCCCGCGCCTGGGACCCGGGTCCGGCCTTGTCGAACTCCTTCGGATTCGGCGGCCACAACGGGTGCCTCGTCATCGGCCCACCCCCCGCCTGATCGCTCTCGGGCCGCACAACTCCCCACAGACCGCACCGGGAGCCCGACGCCGCACGGTACGGTCGGCACGATGACGATTCCCGGGGCCGGGCCGACGGCGGGGCCTGAGCCCGCGGACCACGCCTTCGGTGCGTTCTCCTCACACCCTCCCTGGGTCCTCGACCTGGCCCAGCTCTCGTGGAGCCCGGGGATCGACGGGCTCCGGTCGCGGACGAGGGCCGAAGCCCCCCGGCTCACCCGTCGCCGCCGGCTCCCGCCCGGGTCCAGGGTCGTGCGCGTCGGTGTCGTTCTCGGTTGGGCCCTGGCCGGTTGGTACGTCGGTGACCGTCGACGCGGCCAACACAGGTCTCGGGCCGGGTTGTCACGTCGTCTCCGGCGCGCTTTCGAGCGCCTCGGACCCACCTATATCAAGCTGGGACAGATCCTGTCCTCGGGCGAGGGCCTGTTCCCCGAGGAGCTGGTGGCGGAGTTCCGGCTGTGTCGCGACCGGGTCCCCGCCGAGCCCTTCGCCGTGGTCCGCCGCATCGTCGAAGCCGACCTGGGCATATCGCTCGAGGCGCAATTCAGCGAGTTCGAGCGGACGCCGATCGCGGCGGCGTCCGTCGCCCAGGTCCACGCGGCACGGCTCAAGACCGGAGAGGCCGTCGTCGTCAAGGTGCAGCGTCCCGACGTGGCCACCTTGGTGCGACGGGACCTCGCCGCGATGAGTTGGATCGCTCCGCTTCTGGTCGGCCGGATCCCGGTTGCCGCGCTCGCCAACCCGCCCGCCTTGGTGGAGCTGTTCGGGGAGACCATCGTCGAGGAGCTCGACTTCCGACTCGAGGCCCAGAACATGCTCGACGTGGCGCGCGTCCTCGCCGAGATCGATCAGCACGCCATCGTCGTGCCCAGGCCACACCCTTCGCTCGTGACGCGTCGGGTCCTCGTGATGGAACGTCTCGACGGGTTCGCGTGGGGGGACTCCGACGCCATGCGAGCGGCGGGGATTGACACCGAAGCGGTGCTCCACGCCGCGCTGATCGCATTCCTCGAAGGAGCCCTCCTGTACGGGGTGTTCCACGGCGATCTCCATGGCGGCAATCTGCTCGTGCAGGCCGACGGACGTGTGGCCCTGCTCGACTTCGGCATCACGGGCCGGTTCGACGAGCCCAGGCGGCTGGCTTTTCTCCGTCTGGTCATGGCCGCATCCGCCAACGACATCCCCGGCCAGATCGCGGCGATGCGCGACCTCGGGGCGCTCCCCGTGGACGTGGACATCGACGCCGTGATCCGGGACCTCGGTCTCGACCGCCCCCCGATCGACCCCACCACCCTCACCGCCGAGGAGCTCACCGCCGAGATCCGCAACCTCACCAAAGGGCTACTGGGCTACGGCGCCCGCATGCCCAAGGAGCTCATGCTCTACGTGAAGGACATGCTCTTCCTCGACGGTGCCCTGGCGGTGATGGCTCCCAACGTGGACGTGATCGGTGAGATCGTCAAGGTGGTGCTGTATTTCCACGAACGCCACGGCGACCGCATCGCCAGGGAGATGGGTGTCGAGCCCGGCGCCATCCCCGCTCTCGACGTCGCCGGTATCCGCGCCTCGCTGGGCGTCGACGAGACCGTCGACGCCCTCACCTACCGCGAGCTCCAAGAGCGGCGCGAGCTCATCCGTCGTCGCCTCGAGCACCACCAGTCAGGCCGGCGCTTCAGACGCCGGAGCCGTTAGGCCGGCGCCGTCCCGCTTGCAGACGATGGTGAGCCCGGGTTGGCGCCCGAGCCCGGGTTGGCGCTCGAGGCTCCGGGGGGACCCATGGGCTGCCACGACCCACCGTTGGCCTGCAACACGGTTTGGTCGGTGACCTGCTTGGCCGTCGAGGTCCCTCCCGACACCACCGCGGTGACCCGCACGGTGTCTCCGGTCTTGACGCTCCCGATGCCCAACTCGCCGCCGTTCACGCTCGTGCCCGAGTCAACGGTGAACGTCCCCGACGTGCCGTCTGCGCTCTTCACGCTGAGCGACCACGTGCTACCCGCCGTGTCGGTCACGTCGGAGACCGTCCCGGTGCGCTCCGACAGGGTCTCGTAGCCGTTCGGGCCCTTGATCGTGAACTCGCCGTAGATGAAGGGACCACCACCGATGCCCGGCCCCCCGAAACCGCCTCCGGCCCCGAAGCCACCGCGCATCCGACCCGGTCCACCGAAGCCGTGCGGCCGACCCGGCGCCGTCGTCGTGGTCGACGCACCGTCCGAGGCCGTGACCGTCGCCGGGCTGGCTCCGGACGGGGCTGAAGACGTGGCGGCCTGAGCCAAGGCGGTGGCCCCCACCGCCACACCCGCCGCCGCGCCCACGCCGACCGCCAACTTCAACAGCCGTTGTCGGGGCCGAGGAGTGGCGGCGGGTGGCGCGGGACCCCACGGGGAACCGGGGTCCGATCCTGATGTCAGGGGCGTGTCGTGCATGGCTCAGCCTCTCCGTCTCGTCGGTAGGGGGCCGTTCTCAGAGCGACGGTACGCCGCGTCCCTGTGTCGAAACTGTGTATTTGCCCGGTTGAGCGCGCTCAGGGCGTCGTTGCGTCGATACCGGCCCGGAGTGACGCCACGAACTGGCCGGCTCCCTCGGGGCCCTGACCGTCGAGGAGTCTGCGTACGATCGCCGATCCGACCACGACCCCGTCCGCCTCGACACAGGCCTCCGCAGCCTGCTCGGGTGTCGACACCCCGATGCCGATGCACACGGGGCGGTCGGTCACGGTGCGAACCATCTTGGCCACGTCGCCGGCGCTGCTCGACAGTGCGGCGCGCTCGCCGGTCACGCCCATGACGCCCACGCCGTAGACGAATCCCCGCGAGCGCTCGCAGATGGCACCGGCGCGTGCCAAGGGTGTAGACGGGGCGACGAGCAGGACCGTGGCGATTCCAGCCGCGTCAGCTTCGACGCACCATTCCTCGCCCTCTTCCAGAGGGAGGTCGGGAATGATCGCACCCGTCACCCCGGCCTCGGCCAGTGACCGGGCGAAGCGGCGCAAGCCGGCCCGAAAGACGATGTTGTAGTACGTCATGACGCACAGCGGCACGGCCAGATCCGAACGACCCAGGGCATCGAGCACCGACGTCGGGGTCGTGCCGAGCTGGAGGGCCCGAAGCGAGGCCTCTTGGATGGTGGGTCCGTCGATCATCGGGTCCGAGAACGGGATGCCGATCTCCACCGCGTCGGCCCCCGCGTCGGCGACGGCGTGGACCGCCTCGATCCAGTCCGGTCCCATCCCCCCGGTGACGTAGGGCACGAGCAGCTTGCGACCCGCGTCGCGCCTGTCCCGGAGATGCGACTCGAGCGACGCCGTGTCTCTGGTCACCGCAACATGTCGCGGACCTGGGCCACGTCCTTGTCGCCTCGCCCCGACAAGGTGACGAGCACGGTGGCACCCCTCGGCACGGATCGTCCCGCCTCTCGCGCTAGCCAAGCCAGGGCGTGGGCGGGCTCCAACGCGGGGATGATGCCCTCGGTCTCCGACAACAGCCGGAATGCGACGAGGACCTCCTCGTCGGCGGCCTGCTCGTAGCGGGTCCGCCCGATCGACGACAGATGGGCGTGTTCGGGCCCGATGCCCGGATAGTCGAGGCCCGCCGAGATCGAGAAGGCCTCCGCGATCTGACCCACCTCGTCTTGGAGGACCAAGGACTTCATGCCGTGGACCACGCCGGGGACGCCCCGGCCCACGGCCGCGCCTCCGGCGGCTTCGACCCCGACGAGGACAGCGTCGGTGTCGACGAATCCGGCGAAGGTCCCCGCCGCATTGGATCCGCCTCCGATGCACGCCACCACCCAGTCCGGGTCATGGCCGTCGAGCAAGGTCCGGCACTGCTCACGAGCTTCGTCGCCGACCACACGCTGGAGCTCGCGCACCATCCAGGGATACGGATGAGGGCCCATCACCGAGCCGAGGCAGTAATGGGTGTCGGCCACATTCGCCACCCAGTCCCGCAGGGCCTCGTTCACGGCGTCTTTGAGGGTACGACTCCCGCTGCGCACGGGGCGGACCTCGGCACCGAGCAGCTCCATGCGAAAGACGTTCAATTCCTGGCGCTCGGTATCGACTTCGCCCATGTAGACGACGCAGGCCATGCCGAACAACGCCGCCGCGGTGGCGGCCGCCACGCCGTGCTGACCGGCACCGGTCTCGGCGATGAGACGCGGCTTGCCCATCCGCCTCGCCAACAAGGCTTGGCCGATCACGTTGTTGAGCTTGTGCGAACCCGTATGGGCGAGGTCTTCGCGTTTGAGCAGGACCCGGACGCCCAGGCGCTCGGACAGGCGGTGGCACTCGGTCACCGGTGTGGGCCGTCCGCCGTAGTCGCGCAGGATGGCCGCGAACTCGTCATGGAAGGCAGGGTCCGCCCAGGCGGCGCGGAAGGCGGCTTCGAGCTCCAGACACGCCGGCATGAGGGACTCGGGGACGAAGCGCCCTCCGAACTCCCCGAAGCGACCCGACGCCGAGGGCTCGCCCATCAGGCTGCTCACCCGTCCTCCCTCCAGTCGAAGGGGCCGCCCGGCTCCTCGCCGTCGTCGAGCGCACCGATCGTCGCCTCGTCGTCGACCCGCTCACCCGCGGCGGCACGGGCCGCCATGACGAACGCCCGCACCTTGCGGGGGTCCTTGCGACCGGGCTCGGCCTCGACACCCGACGACACGTCCACACCGAAGGGGTGGAGATGGGCGATGGCGTCGGCCACGTTGCCGGCGTGGAGCCCGCCCGACACGATCAGACGGGCCGGATCGACGACTCCTTCGGCCAGGCGCCAGTCAAAGACCTCGCCCGACCCCGGCGACGGTGCGTCGACGAGCACGGTCTCCACGCCGTAGTCGTCGATGCGAGCGATGTTGCGGTGTCCGGCGGGGAAGGCCTTGATCGTGAACGGGACGCGCGCCGCGACCCACTGGGTGTCCTCGGCCGTTTCGTCACCGTGAAGCTGCGCGCCCCGCAAGCCGATCCCGTTGACGATGTCCACCACGCGGGACGGGGCCTCGTTGCGAAAGACCCCCACGGTCAGGATCTCCGGAGGGATGCGCTCGATGATCCGTCGGACCGCTTGGGGCGCGACCTGGCGCGGCGAGGGGGCGAAGACGAAGCCGATGGCATCGGCGCCGAGCCCGACGGCCAACAGGGCGTCGGGCTCCGAGGTGATCCCACAGATCTTCACCAGCACGGTCTCACCTCTCTCCCGCCGCCGCGCCGCGCGTCTCAACCTCAGACGTGCGGGCCCGCTCTCCCACGCGGTGTCCCGTCAGCGCACCGAGTGCGGCGCGCCGGTCCGGGGCGCAGATGAGCGACTCCCCCACGAGTACCGCCTGGTAACCCGCGTCGGCCAGGACCGCAGCGTCGGAGCCGTCGCGGATCCCTGACTCGGCCACCGCCACGACCTCGGGCGGGATC
>Ga0307372_10000738_pt1 | contig 57419 bp, 55 predicted proteins | sample OX1MG_FD_202533 | JGI IMG/M metagenome (GOLD analysis project Ga0307372, IMG submission 202533) | Soil microbial communities from Risofladan, Vaasa, Finland - OX-1 | ecosystem: Environmental > Terrestrial > Soil > Coastal area > Acid sulfate soil | place: Finland: Risofladan, Vaasa | collected...
TCAGGCGGGGTCTTGCTGCGGTTGGTTTCCCGCGTCTTGACGGCGGATTGGGGGTTCGGACTCACTCTTGGGTGTGGTCACGGGTGCACTCGTTGGCCCTTCGACTAGGCCGGGGCGGGAAGCGAAGCGGCCGATCGCAAGCGCTGAGAACGCAGTGATAACCGCGCCCAAGCCGTAGAAGAACCCGATGAACTCCAGCGCGGCCCGGTCGTGGCCTCCCAACGGCGTGCCGATCCCGGAATGCAGCGGTCCGCTGGTGGCGTGACTCCAGAGCAGGCTGACCGAGGGGCCGAGCAGAAACCACACGCCGCCCATCAGTGCGAGCCAGCCGCCCGCGACCCCGCGCGCGCGACGCTCCGAGACGATCAGCGCCAGGCCGCCGAGCACGGCTGCGACGCCGGGCAGGATGTCCAGCCACAGCCGATTCGAGGAGAAGTGCCATGCCGAGTCGGGGCTGAAGCCATAGTGGAAATACGGACCGACGAACGGGATGAAGATGCCCCAAATGCCGAGGATGACGATCAGGAGCCCGCCGCCAGCCCCAGTAGAACGCGCCAGACGCAACAGATCACCTCCTCGGGCCTTTCTCCTCGTCTTTCCACTTGCACGGGTCTATGAGTGACGCCTGTGGTGACGGTAGCGGAATCCGCCGCCGGTCAAGAGCAGAATTACGATGATGATCAGCAGGATCGTAATCATGGGTCACCTCCAAGGTCCGGCTGGGTTGGTTCGCGCGTTGTCTACTTCTGCTTCTTGGGCTTGCCGGTGAGAGCGTCGGCGACGTTGTCCACAGCGTCCTTGACCGAACCCTTGGCCTGGTCGACACGCCCTTCGTCCTTCAGTCGCTGGTTTCCGGTCAGCGCCCCGGCCGCTTCCTTCACGCGCCCTTTTGCTTTGTCGATGTTCTTATCGGGCATGAACCCTCCCTCTTTTGGTCGCCAGTCCCGTCCGAGCAAAGCCCGGCCGCGGGAGCCAGATCGTCGCACCGCTCCGGCGGCCGGCGCATCCGTTCAAGCACCGCTGCAGATTGCGGGCAAACCCCTACCGTGGCGGGTAGTCGGTCGCCGCTCGCCAACGCCCCTGGGGGCTCGCAAGGGTTCCGTAGTTCTCCGCCCGCGACCGGGAGATGACCCCGATGTGCCGCAGACCATCGCGGACGTAGCCTGCCGACACAGCGAGGAATTAGCACTCGCCGTTCAGTCCGTCAATGGACTACTTCAATCGCAGGCGAGGAGGGCGTATGGGTTCCGCGACGAGCATCTTGGTGATCGCGGTTGGAGCGATTCTGCGCTTCGCCGTATCGGTGACGACAACCGGGTTCAACCTCCACACAATCGGGCTGATCCTGATGATCGTTGGCGCCCTCGGTCTTCTGCTGTCGATCGTGTTCTGGAGCTCGTGGGGCGGATTCGGCCACGGCGGCGGCTATCGGCGCCAGCGCCGCGTCACCCGCGACGACACAGGCGGATATGTCGAAGAAGAGCAAAGCAACAAGCCATGAGCCGCACGCGCTCAGGCGCATGAAAGGAAACAGAGATGCCACTCGCAATCGGCACACCGCTCGCATTCACCGTGTTTGGCTACGGGCTGATCGCGTTTCTCGTGATCGTTCTACTCATAGTCTTGATCGTGCGCCTCCTCTAAGCCGCAGCGCGCAGCCCAACCCAGCCGCGCGACAAAGGCTGCGATACTGCGCCAGCGGGCTATGCCCCGACTCTCGCCGGCGCTGGCGACCACGACCGCAGGTTCACGGCTTCCGCGTGGATGCCGTGCGTCGGCGGACGCAGCTCCGCTCCCGCTCCGGACGAACTCCGGTCGTCAGCGGTGCCGGCAGCGACGCTTCCGCACTCGCTGGGTGGGCGAGCGTGAAGCGGTCGGCAGCTTCGGCAGCTCCCTGTCGGGTCGAGCGAGAGAGTAGAGCCCCCGGTCGGGGGACGCGCGGTTCCGCCGACGACCGATAGCGGTCGCCGGGCTCTCACGCGACGGCGGCCCGGCTACCGCTCCGAGACGGTCGCCACGTCCGCGACGAGGGGAACGACTGATCACCCGACTCCGGCCCGGCAGGGTGACGGAGCGCGAGCGAGGCCAGCTACGTGGCTGCTGACGTCTCGACCGTCTCGATCGACCGAGTCGCTGTGCCGGCGCCGAACGCACGGTTGAGCCGTTCGACGTCCTGAGGTCGCGGTTTCGCGTGCAGGTAGCGCTCGGTTGTTGCGAGCTTGGAGTGGCCTAGGAAGCCCTGCACCCATCTCGCGTCGGCCTCGCGGGCGATCAGCGACCCAGCGCTGTGGCGCAGAGCGTGGAAGCGTAGCTGGCGAACCTCGGCGGCGCCGGCGGCCCTTTTGAAGCGTTTGCGCAGCGCTGAGGGATCGATACGCCGGCCGAGCCTGGATGCGAACACGTAGTCCTGCGGGCTGGTGTAGTGCTCGCGCAGCCCGAGCCTGGCGAGCGCCTCCGCAGCCGGGTCGGCGAGCGGCACGAAGCGTGCCTGCCAGCTCTTTGTAGGGCCCTCGATGCCGGCGCTGAGCGCACGGTGCACGACGAGGATTCGGTCCGCGAGGTTGACGTCTCGCCAGCGCAGCGCGAGCAGTTCGCCGAGCCGCAGCCCGGTGTAGCCGGCGATCCGGATCAGCTCGGCGTCCTGGCGGTCCTCGACCTCGCGCCAGGCGCGCTCCTCGGCGGTCAGATTGCTGGCCGGTGGGATGCGGTGCCTGCCGTCGTGGGCGGCGCGCGCGATCGCCTCGATCTCCTCGGGCTCATAGAAATCGATCACCGCTGTCGGCTGCTCGCGGCGTTTGGTGGTTGCGCGGATCGGGTTGGCGGTCACGACCGCGACGTCCTCGCGCAGCCCGTAGTTGAAGATCGCCGACAGCACCTGGCGGTGCTTGTTGACGGTGCGCTCCCGTTTCCCGGCCTTATCCAGGGTGCGCAGGTAGTCGCTGACCTCGCGTGTTGTCATCTTGGTGACCGGACGGTCGCCGAAGGTGCCCATCAGCAGCCCCTCGTAGGTTCCCTGGCCGCGGCGGTGCGGGCTGCCCTGCTCGGCGAGCATGAGGCGGTAGTCGCGCACCGTCGACGGCTCCGCGCCGCGCTCGCGTTCCAGATGCTCGAGCCACTGGCCTGCGAGCTCGCGAAAGGTCACACCGCGCCGGCGACGCTCCTCCCGCGCCGCCTCGATGTTCGAGAGCTCGCGGTCGTGCTCGGCGACGAGCTCAAGCATCCGCGCGGTCGCCTCCTGCTCGCTCAGCCAGCCCTCGGGCGGGCGGCCCTTGCGCTTCACCCAGCCGCCCTGACCGTCGGGGTCCATCCACGCCGGACCTAGCGTGCGGTAGCGGCTCTCGCCGCGCAGGCTCCACTTCGCCTTCCACTTCGGCGTCCCGGTGCGGTCCGGCCGCACGTACGGATGGGTGCTCACGTTCGCTCTGGGCATCAGCGTCGCAGGCGGTCAGAAGCCTGCCCGGTAGAGTCTACCCGAGCCGTGCTACGAGCGTGCTACGCCGAGAGCGTGCTACGTGTCGTGCTACGGTTCGACCCATAACAGGGCAGTTTTGCTCGTATTTCCGACCCTCAAAGCACCGCAACAAGCGCCAATCGGCGGGTGGCTGCCTGCCTTACAAGCAGGAGGTCGCTGGTTCGAACCCAGCACCGCCCAGTGGATAAGTTGCTGCAAATATTGGACTTATTCGGTGTAGCTCGACAGGCTTCAGCAGCCAGTGTTCCCCAGAGATGTTCCCTGGCCCGACGCGAGCGTCCCGCTTGGACGGCGCCGGTCGGCCTGCGGTCGCGATGCCGGCGCGGAACACGGACTGTGGGACGCCGGGCCGTAGGGACGGCGGGCGGGCCGCAGTGGGCGCCCTCTGGCCGAGTAACACTGTGGGGTGGGGACAGCGACAGCGCTGCTGCATCACCTAGCGTGAGCGGGCGCGCGTCGAAGCGGGCGCCCGCTCCCTCCTCGTCCAGACCGAGCGTGTGGCGCGAGGCCGAGCAGGCGCTCGCGAATCGCGCTGACCAGCAGCAGCGCGAGCTGCTGCGTGAGTGCTGTCCTGGTTGAGCGGCACCTGCACACTCTTTTGTCCGCGGGATCCGGGTGCGGGCGAGCGAGCGAGCGAGCGTCGGGATGCTCGCCGGTCACCGGGTGCAGGTGGTTGGTGGTGGTTTGTCGGCGAAGCGGTCGTTGATCCATTTCAGGACGGCGGGGGCGGCGTCGTGGCCGGTGGCGAGGTGGCCGACGCCTGGGTAGAGGCGGAGGTCGACGGTGTCGCCTTCTGTGCAGAGCTTGTGTGCGAGGCGCTCGGTGACGTCGGGGGCGATGATCGTGTCGGCGCCGCCCTGGACGATCAGGATCGGCGCCGTGGTCGGCGCGCCTCCGGGGGTGTTGGTCGCGGCGATCGTCTTCCACGGTTCGGTTTCCCAGGGAGGGGTGTGTAGAAATGTGAGGCCGAGCGCGAGCGCGCGGGGCACTGAGCCGAGGATCTGGTTGGGGGTGTAGAGGCAGTTGCGCGCGATCCGGGCGACGATCGGACGGGCGGCCGCGGTGACGATCTGATCGAGCTGCGCGTCGTGGTAGACGCGCTCCCATGACTGCAGCGCCATCGAGATCAGCACCTTGCCGATCGTGGTCTTGACATTGACCTTGAACATATCGACGAGGTTCGGCGCCGGGCCGCCCGCCGCGACGCCAACGAGGTGCAGCTCCGGCGCGTAGCTCGCGACGAGCTGGCCGGTAAACAACGCCGCGTGGCCGCCCTGGGAGTGACCCCACACAGCGAACCGCGTGCCCGCGCGAGCGGCGGCGAGGTTGTGGGCGGCTCGCACGATGTCGAGCTCGTTCATCGCCTCGGAGTCGCCGACGAGGTAGGGGTGTGGGCCGGGTGTGCCAAGGCCCTGGTAGTCGCTGGCGGCGATCACGTACCCGGCCGCGAGGAACGCCGCGCCACCCTCGAGGAACAGCGGCTGCTCATCCGAGCGCGTCAGCAGCGAGGGAGCGCAGTTGGGCGCGACGCCGTCCCGTGCGTGTACGCGAGCACCCTGCGCCCAGCGGCTGGCGCCGTCCCGTCAGGGACGACGCCGGGATCGCGCTGCTCGCCGCCGGGGTAGCGGTGTGGCTGGCCGGGCCCTGGCACTACGCGCTGCGCCACCATCACTACAAGAGCCCGCTCGCCCAACGCATCTTCCAACAGCTGCTCCCCGTCCAACTCGATCCCACCGGCGGCTGGGGAACCCCGGTAATGCCGGTCGAACGACAGAGCGAACCGCGCTAACACCGCCGGTACCGGGTATGCGGCGAACCGGGACGGCGGCGCGGACCGGCCCGCGGCGAACGGGTTGCGCCGACCGAGTAATGCTGCGCTGAGAGCCCAGCCGTGGGTCCCTTGGCCGCGCTCCCGGTACCGCTCTTCGCCCGTTGCGGGTGTCCGCCGGAGACGATGACGGTTGCTGTCGTCGAGATGGGAGAGCGGAGCGACGAGCTGCCTGGCGCGACGGTTTCACGCTCACTCTTCGTGCGCCGCGTGCATTCGCTGAGTCTCCGCCAAGGACGCTCGCTGCTGCGCGCGACGCGCCAGGGCCACACCGAATCGGTCACGGCTCCTGGTTACGGGGAGATTGCGGTGGTTAGCGCTGTGTGGGTGCTGGTGTTCTTGAGCAGCCGTTCGACGGCGTCGATTTCGAGGGGGCGTGCGAGGAGGAAGCCTTGGCCGAGGTCGCAGTGTTCGCTCTGGAGTGTGTGGAGTTGTTCTTGTTGTTCGATGCCTTCGCCGAGCGTTTGCAGGCCGAGTGTCTTGCCGAGCTGGACGAGTGTGTGGATCAGCGCGCTGGATTCGTTGGAGACCGCGATGCCGGAGATGAATGAGCGGTCGATCTTGATCGCGTCGACTGGGAACTGGCGCAGGTAGGCGAGCGAGCTGTAGCCGGTCCCGAAGTCGTCGATGGCGATCCGTACTCCGAGTTCTTTGATTGCGGTGAGGCGCTGGGCGGTGGCGTTGGCGTCGCGCATCAGCGTCGTCTCGGTGACCTCGAGCGTGAGCGCTTCCGGGTCGAGGCCGCTTTCGGCGAGCGCGCTTTGGACGTCGTCGAGCAGCTCGTCGTGGTCGAACTGGCGGGCGGAGACGTTGACGGCGATGCCGATTGGGTATCCGCGTGCGTGCCAGGTCGCTGCTTGGTGGCAGGCTTCGTTGAGTACCCAGCGACCGATCGGGACGATCATGCCGGTTTCTTCGGCGATCGGGATGAAGTCGTTGGGTGCGATCACTCCGCGTTCGGGGTGGCGCCAGCGCAGCAGCGCCTCGACCCCGTTCATCGTTTTGGTGCGCAGATCGAAGGTGGGCTGGTAGAGGAGGAATAGCTGCTGTTGGTTGAGTGCGTCGTGGAGATCCATCTCCAGCAGCAGGCGCTGTTGCGCGATCGTCTGCATGTTCGTCTCGAACAGCACGTGTCGGCCCTTCCCGGTGTTCTTGGCCTCATAGAGCGCGAGATCCGCGGCGTGCAGCAGTTCCTCGGCGGTCTCGTCGTGTCCGATGGCGATGCCGATGCTGGCGCTGATCGAGAGCGGCCGCTCGGGCGGTGGATCGAGGTCGAGCGGCTGGCGTAGTACTTCGAGCAGGCGTTCGGCGACGAGTTCTGGTCCGGCGTCGAGTGAGTCGAGCAGCACGACGAACTCGTCGCCTCCCATGCGCCCGACCGTGTCGGCTTCGCGCACAACGCTTGAGAGCCGCGCGGCGGTGGAGCGCAGGAGAGCGTCGCCGAGGTCGTGGCCGAAGGTGTCGTTGACGTGCTTGAAGCCATCAATGTCGACATACAGTGCCGCGACCGGCGTGTGCTGGCGTCGCGCGCGCGCGAGCATGCGTTCGGTGCGATCAAGCACAAGCGTCCGGTTAGGCAGCCCGGTCAGAGGATCATGCATCGCCTGGAAGCTGAGTTCGGCCTGTGCGGTCTCGAGGTCACGCCGCGCTAGGAACTGTCGCGCGAGCACGAGCGCAGACACGACCGCTGCGTAGCTCGTGAGACCGACACGATCGACGAACGAGCCGCCGAACTGGACGTACGCGAGCAGCCCAAAGACCAGAGCCGGAGCGAGGTACGGGAGCCACGCAGCGTGGCCGGTCCACCCAGCATCGATGGAGGCGCGGCTGAGTGTTCCTTGCGCCTTCGGTTCAGCGAGCACCGCCTGCTGAGCCGGGCCGGCGATGACGAAGAACATCCACGCAGCCATGAACGAGATGTCAACCACGACTTGCAGCGAGTAGTGCGAATGCAGCGTCATCCAACCGGTCGTCAGATCGCCGACGATCGCCAACAGAGTGCTCGCCAAGAGCAGACGCAGGACCCGTCGAGTCGACGGGTCAGCCACACGCGTCATCACATACGCCAAGACAAAGATCTGCAACACGTCGCCGACGGGATAAGCGCCCGCGACCGCCCCATCAACCAAATTCTGGCCGGACTGCGTGACCGTCCCCCCGAGCACAAGCAGCCAGATCACGCTTGCTGCGCCCAACGCGACGATCGTCGCGTCGATCAGCAGACGCAGATGCCCCGCCGAGGACTCCGGCCGCTTGGGAAACCGCAGCAACCCGACCAAGAACAGCACATAGAACGCGAAGTAGCAGGCATCGACCGCCGACGGGAACGGCACGACGCCAGACGCCGCCTGATAACCCAACGTCACCGCGAACGTGGCCATCAGGAACGCAAACGACGCCGTGATCCAGCGCCACGCAGACCTCGTCCGCGCATCACCGCACCGGCGCGACGCCAAAGCCGCGAACACGACGGCGACGACGCCAGCGAGAACAAACGCGGCGTCGACCGCGAGCGCACGCGTCTGCGCGTCGCCCCACGCCGACAGCCGCCACGCCGCAAACAGCGCGAAATAGACCCACGCCGACGCGAGAAGCGCGATCGACAGCCGCGAACGAGCGGGCACGCCGGCGATGGCGGCGTCCTCATCGCGCACGCCTGTCGTGGCTCCTCTCGGCTGGGCGCCTCGCGTGTGAAAGACGAGTTGCATCACTCTTGCCATCGGCAGCGGACCGCACGGGGATAAGCCGAAGCACCCGAGCCTAGACACAACGCGCACGATTCCGACACCCCCGGGACCGGGTCGACAACCTTGAGCCCGAACCGATCGGGCTAACGGCGAGCTGACAACCGGGGTCGCTCGGTGCGCGGTCTGCTCGCTACTCGTTTGCTTGCGCTCGTCGCTGTGTTCAGCGGCTCACGGGAACGGCTCGCGGTCAAGCGTGAGCTGGTTTGACCATTTGTTCGCGAGCACTTGGGCTTGGCGGCCGTCGATCGTCGCCGACACTGACTGCTGCTCGCCGAGGCGAGTCCATGTGGCGTGAACCAACACCGTGTCGCTCGCTGCGGCGATTGCGCTGATCGTCACGACTCCTTCGAGCGTCCCGCCCGCGCGGATCGTCACAAACGGGGCCGAAGAACGCGCGTCTTGCGCTGTGAAGGGGCGGCCGGTCACCGGCGGCACCTTACGCGACCCGGCGGCAGCGCCCGGAGCTTGATGGCGATCTGTCGGCGATTGTCGTGCAGCATTGCCACGCGATCGGCGAACGACTGACCCCGCCACGCGACTGCGCAGACGCGTCGGCGTACGCCGCGGACCAACTCCTCCTCGGTCGCATCACGGCAGCCGAAAAGCGCGAAGGGCGTCAGGATTGCGGGGCCTCTCAACCGGCCCGCCACGACGCGACCCTTGGCGCGACCTGATATGGCGGCGTTCGACGTTCGCGACGTCGGTTTGTGGTGCGTCGGGGTCTCGTCAAGGCCTGTTGGGCTGGCGCCGATAGGCGGGTATGAGCTGTTCGCGGCGCTGGCAGCCAGCGAGAGTCCTGTCACGCCGTCGTCGCTGGCGGCGCAGCGGTGTGCCGCGCGTTGCGGGCGCTGAATTGCGTGGCGTGGTCTGGCAGGTTGCGGTTGATCGCTTGTCCGGTCGCGGTTTCGCAGACGGTGCACGATCGTGCGGGTGGGTGTTGACGTGAGCGAGAACGCGGGGTTTGCCGCGAGGGTGGGCGTGGGTCGAGAACGCTCGCGTTCGAGCGAGCGGTCGGGTAGCGGCGAGCTGTCGCATCGGCTTTTGTTTGAGCGCAACCCGCAGCCGATGCTGGCCTATGACCGTCGGACGCTGCAGATCGTCGCGGTCAGCAACTCGATGGTCACGGCCTACGGTTACTCGCGCGAGGAGTTGCTCGCGATGACGGTAACGGACCTGCGGCCGCCCGGGGAGGTTGATGGGCTGCGGGCGTTTCTTGCGGCTGGTCCGAGCGGCCAGCGGCCCGGGGCTGGCACGCAGGCGGGTGCTCCCGGGCATCATTTGCGCAAGGACGGCACGACGATCGATGTTGAGGTCACCAGCGACAACGTGGACCTGGATGGCTGCGAGTGCCGGATCGCGCTCTACCACGACGTCACGGAGCGCAACCGCGCGGTGGTTGAGCTGGCGGTCGCGCGCGACGAGGCGGTCGAGGCGTCGAATTTGAAGTCGGCGTTTCTGGCGAACGTGAGCCACGAGATTCGCACGCCGATGAACGGCGTGATCGGGATGACCGAGCTGTTGCTCGACATGGGCCTGACCGACGAGCAGCGCGAAGTCGCCGAGCAGGTCGTCCGCTCCGGCGAGCAGATGCTCGCGATCGTCAACGACATTCTCGATCTCTCGAAGATCGAGACCGGCCATCTCGAGCTCGACCTGTGCGACTTCGACTTGCACGAGACGATCAAGGAAACGTGCTCCGCAGCAGGCGCGCAGGCCCGAGCAAAAGGCCTGCGCCTCGACATGCAGATCGACAGCGACGTTCCGCGACGCGTACACGCAGACGGCCGGCGGCTGCAGCAGGTGCTTCTTAACCTTGTCGTCAACGCCGTCAAGTTCACCGCCGCGGGCACAGTCGCCGTTCGCGTCAGCGCCACACCAACACCACTGCACAGCACGATGGTTCGTTTTGAGGTCGTCGATAGCGGTATCGGCATCGAACCGGCGAGCCTGGCGCGCATGTTCGAGCCGTTCACGCAGGCCGACGTCTCAACCACACGGATCTATGGCGGCACCGGGCTTGGTCTCGCGATCGCCCGCGAGCTCGTCGAGATGATGGGCGGCACGATCAACGCCCAGAGCGAACCCGGACACGGCAGCACGTTCCGCTTCGAGCTCGAGCTCGCGCCCCCGGTGGCTGCCGACACGCGCGCCGCGCAAACCGGCCAACAGCCCGCCAGCGCGCCGGACTTTTGGGCGGACCCGCCGCTCGTGTTGGTCGCGGAGGATAGCCAGATCAATCAGATCGTCGCCGCTCGCGCGCTCGAGCGCTGCGGCTGCCGCGTCCACGTCGTCTGCGACGGAAAGCAAGCCCTCCAGGCGCTCCAAGCACACCAGTTCGACGCCGTCCTGATGGACTGCCAGATGCCTGAGATGGACGGCTACCAAGCCACCGCCGAGCTACGCCTACTCGAACACGCCACCGGCCAGCACGTGCCGGTGATCGCGATGACCGCCCACGCCATGGACGGCGACCGCGAACGCTGCCTGGACGCCGGCATGGACGACTACATCACCAAGCCAATGCGCCACACCGATCTCGCCGACACGCTCCGACGATGGATCCCACACCACAGCGACCCGAACCACACACCCTGAAACGATCAGCCCCGGATAACCGCCACCCTGCAACACCGCCACGCATCCGACGACAACTGGGCCGGACCTGCTCATGCGGAGGCCAAGACGGTAGGACGCCGTCAGCGAAGCGGGCAGACGAGCAGCAGGCATAGTGGAGGACGGGCTCGCGCTGTCGCTCCGGAGCAAAACGGCAGCGACACGCGCTCCGAGATTCGCGACTGCTCCCGCGTGGATGCGAGCGCGTCGGCTGACACCACTCACGCACTCGTGGGACGAACTGGAGGTGTTCGCGCCGGCGCCCCGCTCGCGCCCGCTCCGTGCCTTCCTGCTGCGGTGCGGGAGCCTGGAAGCCAACGGCCGCCGAACCTTGGTTAGCATCCGGTTGGTGGACGACGGGCTGGCGTGGCCGATCTCGTTCGACGCACGCTACGGTGTCGGGTATCGTCGCTCGCTGGTGCTCGGTGGCGGCGGCATCGTGTTCGTTGCCTGGCTCGCCGCCTACCTCGGTGAGCTCGCCAGCCGTGGCATCGCGGTGGACGAGGCTGACCGCATCGTCGGTACCTCGGCCGGGGCGATGCTCGCCGGGGTCGTCGCCGAAGGGCACCTCGGCCGCTTCGGTCGCCTGTTGCGGCTGCTGGCACGACGCCCTGCGCTCATCGGTCGGCTCGCGCCCGCCGGCGGCCTGAAGGCGAGCCAGCAACGGGGCCGCGACCTCTTCGAGCGCGCGCAGGACGCCGAACCTGCGACCATCCGCGCGATCGGTGCTGGCGCGCTCGCGGCCGCAACCCCAAGCGCGAATCTCCTGCCGACGAGCGTGCTCCTGATGCTGCAGACGTGGCGGTGGCCCGACGACCGACTCGTCGTGACCGCCGTCGACGCGTACACGGGCGAGCGGCTGGCCCTGACGCGCGCGTCCGGCGTGCCGTTGCTGCGCGCGGTCGCGGCGAGCGCGTCGGTACCTGGACTGTTCGCCCCGCAGCCCCTGCTCGAACGTCGCTGCATGGACGGCGGGGTGTCCGGAACCGGCATCCACGCCGACCTCGTCGCCGGCGCCGGGCGCGCCCTGGTGTTTCCAATCGCGGACACCCTTCCCGAACCGCGGCTTACGATCAGGCCCGATAGCACCGACCGCGAGCTCGCCGCGTTGCGTGCCGCCGGCACCGACGTCGCGGTGCGTCACAGCCGCCTGCCCGCCACCACAAACCTGATGGACCCGGCCGAGGTGCCGGCGGCTTTGGCTCTCGGAGCACACCAGGCGGGCGAGGACGCGGGCGCTCTCGCCGACTTCTGGCGAGACTGAGCTTGACCCATCGCCGCCCCGGCACGCTGATATGGAGCGTGGTTTGTCATCCATGAAGGGGTGGGCCTCGTCAAGGTTGGGGTCAGGGAACTCTTGCGAACCCCACCGGAAGCCAGTAGCAGCGGCGACCGTCGCCCATTGTCCGGCGTTTCAACCGCCGGACGACCGCTGCAAACCGCTCGAAATCCGATCTCGACTGTGGCACAACTGTGGCGCACGTTCTCAGCGCACCCGTTAGGTCGGGCTGCGCCCGGCGCGCCTGTGGGTCTTCCCGCGCGACACTCTGCGGAGCGGCCTGCCGCGCCCCTTCCTGTGGCAGCGAGCGGGGCGGTTCTCGAACCGACCGAGTCAGCCTGATGACGCGAGGCCCAGGCGGTTGGCCAGTTCGCGTGGCGTGAGTACCGGCAGTTCGCTGGACGCCGCGTCAAGCAAGTGCGCGTCACCGGACACGACTGCATCGACGCCGTGCGCCTGGGCAAGCGCGAGAAGATAATCGTCATCAGGATCGGCCGTCGTCAGAGAACCGGGCGCAACGTCCGCCGCTATCTCCGCGCGGTCGCACAGGACCGCGACAAACGCCGCCGCGCGCCCGTCCGCGGCGTGGGCGGCGAACTTTTCGCGCGCCAGCACGTCGGTCAGCTCGGAGATCAGCCACGGCGAGACGACCATCTCGAAGTGCCCGTCGAGAAACGCGTCAACGAGCAGCGCGGGTGCTGCCTTGCGGGAAGAGATGAACGCGGAAACGAGCACACCTGGGTCGATGACGACCCGGGTCACGCTGCGCTACGACGCGCGCGGCGCATCGCGTGGAGCTCCTCGTTGGCGATGCGCATCGCGTCCTCTTCGGAGAGCCGGCTGATCGCCTGCGACGCCTCGAGCGCGCGGCGGCCCAGGTAGAAGCGCATGGCGCGCTCGGCCACCTCGCCGTCCGCGGCGTCTGCGGCGGGCCTCATCGCCTCACGAGTCTGCGCCAGCAGGCCCGCATCAACGTCGATCGTCTTGACCTCCCGAGAGGTTGCCATTCGATCAGGCTAGCAGCGAGCCCAGCCGCAGCTGCGCAAGACGCCTGGGACGTATGTCGAGCAATGATCGGCGCGCCGGCCGCGGCACCGCGCGATCAAGCACATCGGCACGCATCGGTGCGCTGACGGCACGCCGGTCGCCGTTGTCGCCTCAGCGGGCCGTGGTTGCTCGGATGCAGTCGAGGAGGGCTTGCGTGGCGGGCGTGAGTTCGCGGTTGCGGTGCCATGCGACGGCGATTGTGCGTGGGCGGAGGTGTCGGCTGGCGTCGAGTCAGCGTGGCCGGTAGATGTCGCGGCGGTGTCCGATCGCGATCACGCGGACGATCTGGTCGTCCTCGAGTAGCTCGTAGATGATGCGGTAGGGGCCGCGGCGCGCTGACCGGCGACCTTCGTGTTCAAGTGCGAGGCGTTTGCCGAGTCGTTTGGGGTTCTCCGCGATTGCCTGCAGCGTCTCGAGCACCGCGGCGGCGACAGGGATCGGGAGTCGGTCGAACTGACGGCGTGCAGGTGCCATGGCTACGACCCGTCACGGCGGGTCGGTCAGTTACGAGCTGCTCGCCGTCGCCCCAGGTCGGTGCGTAACTCGTCGAGCTCGATCGCCGGATCGCCGGCGGCTGCCGCCTTCTCGCTGGCGCGGATCTGCGCCAGCAGCGATCGGTCGGAGATGATCGCGAGCGTCTCCTCGAGGCGTTCGAGATCATCGGTGCTGAGGAGTACCGCGGCGGGCTGACCGTTGCGGGTCACGATCACACGGTCTTGCTGGCGCGCAACGCGATCCACGATCTCGGAGAACCGGGCTTTCACTGTGGCGAGCGGAAGGGTCTCAGGCATGACCACAATTATAGCCAGGACCGCAAGCGGTACCCTGCTGCTGGATTCGCGTCGAACACGAAAAGCGGCGTCGCCCACGTGGCTGCCGCCCTTCGTGGCGGCGCGTCACTCGCCGCTTGGAGCAGGCCCGGCGGTAGGAAGGATCCAAGGCGTGTTCCACCCAGACGCACCTGTTCAAGCGCCTGCCCTCGGTGGATTCGGGTCGTGGTGGGCTGGGTTTGAGAGGCTGTCGGGGTGCGGTTGCGTCGAGATGGCTCGCGTCGGGACACATCGAGGCGTCATTTGGCGCCGAGCTTGGGCGTTCGCGACATCGCGATCGACCTGGGTACCGCGAACACTGTCGTGTACGTCGGCGGCAGGGGGATCGTCGCGTCTGAGCCCTCGGTCGTCGCGTCGGACTCGTTGACCGGCGAGGTTCATGCGGTCGGTGTCGAGGCGGAGCGGATGATCGGGCGTACGCCGGCGACGATCTCCGCGACACGCCCGTTGCGCCACGGCGTGATCGCCGACTTCGGCGTAACCGAACAGATGCTGCGCTACTTCATCGCTCGCGCGTTTGATCGTCGCTGGGCGCATCCGCGGCTGATCGTGTGTGCGCCCTCCGGGGTGACCGGGGTCGAGAAGCGCGCGGTCGAGCAGGCGGCGCTCGGCGCGGGGGCGCGGCGTGTGCAGTTGATCGAGGAGCCGATCGCGGCCGCGATCGGCGCGGGTCTGGCGATCGAGGAGCCGGTCGGGCGGATGGTGCTCGATATCGGCGGGGGAACGAGCGAGGTTGCCGTGATCTCGCTCGGCGCGATCGTGGTGTCGCGGTCGCTGCGCGTCGGCGGCTACGAGCTGGATGAGGCGATCGGCCACTACCTCCGCGACGTCTACCAGCTCGCGATCGGCGCGCAGACCGCCGAGGCAATCAAGCTGCAAATCGGTTCTGCGACACCACTCGCGCGGGAGCTCACGATCGGCGTGCGCGGACGCCACCTGCTCAGCGGCCTGCCGACCGAGGTGGCGCTGCGCAGCGAGGAGGTTCGTGAGGCGATCCGCGCGCCCTTGGAGGAGATCGTGCGTGCGATCACCGCCACGCTCGAAGACACCCCGCCCGAGCTCGCGGGCGACATCGCCCGCGAGGGCATCCTGCTCGCCGGCGGCGGCACGCTGCTGCGCGGCCTGCCGCAACTCGTCACCGACGCCACCGGGATGGCGGTCTCGCTCGCCGACTCGCCGCTGACCTGCGTCGCGACCGGCTCCGGCCAAGCGTTGGAGCACTTCGACCAACTCGCCACAACCAGCGCCCCGCGGCGCACCAGGTAGGCCTGCCGCGGCCACAACCGCGCGACGCGGGGCCGACCGCTGATCGTCGTGACGATGCGGACGCGCACGTCGACCGATAGCCCGAGGCGAGCGGCGCGGGAGCCGATTTTCCGCTCGAGTGGTCGTGAGTCTCGCGTCCTCGAGCGACGGCTGGGTGGTTACCACAGCTGTGTTGTGGCGAGCTTTGCTCCTTCGGTCATCGCGTGGAGTTTGGCCCAGGTGATTGCGGGGTCGACTGCGAGGTAGTTGGCGAAGGTGGCGAAGCCGCAGTCGGTGCCGGCGATCACGTTCTCGCGGCCGACGAGCCGCGCGTAGCGGACGAGTCGCTGCGCGACGAGCTCGGGGTGCTCGATGTAGTTGGTGGTCGAGTCGAGCACCCCCGGGATCAGCGCCTTGCCCTCCGGCAGCTTGAGGTCCTCGAAGACCGTCCACTCATGCTCGTGGCGCGGGTTAGCAGCCTCGAACGAGATCGCCGCCGGCCTGGCTTCAAGGACGATGTCGATGATCTCGCGCAGCGGCACGTCGTGGTGGTGGGGGCCTTCGTAGTTGCCCCAGCACAAATGGATCCGCATCGCATCACAGGGAATGTCGCGGGTGGCGTGGTTGATCGCCTCGACATGCAGCGTGGCACGGCGGCGGAACTCCTCCAAGCTCTCGTCGGTGCGCATGTGGCGCGTCATCGCGAGGTCCGGACAGTCGAGTTGCAGTACCAGGCCGGCCCGGTGAATCTCGTCGTACTCGGCTTTCATCACCTCCGCCAGCGCCGCGATGTACTCCTCGTGGGTTGGGTAGTACTGGTTCTGCAGGAACACGGCGATCACCCCGGGCGACGCGGCAGTCATGAACGCCTCCTCGACCTCGGCGCCCGCGAGGGCGGCGTTGAGGTTCGCGATGTCGGTGCGTACCGCGTCGAGGTCGCGGTAGGAGACCGCGCCGACGCAGGCCGGCATCGCGAAGTCAAGGCCGCCCATCACGCGCTGCATGTACTCGGGGAACTCGACAAGATCAGCCGGCACACCGGCCAGGCCGCCCTCGCCGCCAAAACCATCCAGGCGCTCCTTGACATAGGTCGAATAGCCGATCTTGCCCGCCTCGCCGTCATTGACGACGCTCACGCCAGCGTGGGCTTGGCGGCGCACCACATCCACCACCCCATCACGGACCAGCTGCTCGAGCGCCGCACCGTCAGGCCCGCCGCGGTCACGCCGCTGGAGCGCCTCAACAAGCGCCGACGGCCGCGGCAAACTACCTGTATGGGTCGTCAAAATATGGTCGATTGAACGCTTCACATCGCTCCCTTCCGCAGTGGATCGCAACCCGACGCACGCACGCACCGAACGCTACCGCGCGAGCGCGCACAACACGCAGCCCAACCGCGAACATCGCGCGCGATCGGCCAACGTCCTCTCGCACCTTGCGAGCATCCGAGGAGGCGCGCACCGCCACCATAGTCGGGCCCCTACAGCGCCGTTCCCGCCCGAACCCGTGAGCACGCCGCCACACCTGAACGCGAGGCCGCCCAGCACCCCCGCCCGTGCCCAAACTCAGCGGCGCTCGACACACGACGCTCCCGCCTCACAAGACGCCGCACAAGCGCTCACCGCGTTCGCCTACGCTCCCGTCCAGGATGACGACCGCGCGCCGCGACCGGCGGCTGGATCACACCTGTTTCCCACCAAGGAGCGAGAGCGAGTGAGGGTGTCCTGTTTTCCCCTCAGGCCGCCAGGATGACTCGATCCGCCCATTCCCTTCGAGACGAGGACCAGCACGCACGTTTCAGCTGCCTCTTCGTTGCCGAGGTCAACACGTGCGCGAGGCTACGCCGCGCCACCGATAGATGACGCGTGCCGGGAGCACGCTGTGCCACACGGCGGCTCGCTGGCCAGAAACGGCAACACCCCGCAGGTTACGTCCCGGACTTCCCCACCGCGCGGGGCCGACGCTCAACCGCGTGTGGTGTTTGCGAAGCCCGCGTCCTCGGCGCAGGCGCGATGCGCCACCCGCAACCCGGATCTCGCCTGCTGCGGGTCCGCGTGCAGCTCGAGCGCGCTCGCGGCGACGGCGCGCCCGTCGGCGTCGAGCACGCAGACCGGCTCGTAGAGGCCGATCCGATCGTTGCAGTAATGGCATCTGAGCGGCCAGCTCGTGGCGGGCATCGGGCGAGCGTAGCCGCGGCGCGAGCGCGCGACGTCAGGTTTTTCCCGCAGCCGGCGTGCGGCTTGGATGCATAATCAGCGCCCCCGCGGCGCAAGAGGAGGCGGGCGCCGGGGGCGTGGCAGGGTCGCCTGAGCGGTCACGAGGCGCATCGGACTGATCGCTGCACCCACAGAGTACGCGGCACGCGACGACGACACCAAGGCCGCCAACGGCTACCGGCGCATGGCGGCCTTGGATAGGCGTAGATTGGGCGCAGCGCGCCCCCGGGGACGCGGGGAGGAGAGGCGAGCCCCCGAGGGCGTAGGTGGCACACGGGCAAGCGCGCTGCGCAGGCAGCATGCGCCTTCAGACCCCGTTGCTGTGCTGCAGCGACAGTGTGGCAAACCGACGCCGCCGGGGTGTCCAAGCGTAAGCGCGTCACGCCGTACACGCTGCGTCACGTATTCGCCTCCGAGCTGCTCACCGCCGGGGCGAACCTGCGCCAGATCCAGGAGCTACTCGGCCACAAGCACCTCGACTCCACGCAGCGCTACACGCGCGTCACCGCCCACCAGCTGCACGGCGCCGTCCGCCGGCTGTACTTCACCACCGACCGCGGCGCAGATCGGGCGACGCCCAGTGCACGCCGTTCGGCTCGCGAAACGCCTCGTGCGTGAGGGCGCCGACGTGGCGAGTGTCCGCATTGATCGCCGACACGGTGCCGAGGACGCCCCGACTGGGCCCTGACGCTCCAGCATTCGACCGGTCCACGGCACCGTCCCGCTATTGCGAACGCGCCACCTTCAGGAACATCTCGCCCGCCAACAAGAGCGTGCCGTGCGGGATCGTGTCGGCGACGAAGCTCGACGCATCCCCGCAACAGCCAGCTTGATCCCCGGGCGCCGGCCACCCGCGCGGCGGCGATCCTGCTCCGCGGCGTGCTGGGCGACCTCGAACAGCGAAAGCAAAAGCCCCATCCGCACGCAACGTGTCCTCGTAATAGAGCACGAGCGCCCGGCTGGGACGGCTGCCGTGCGCTTTCGCTACCCGAGCGTCGTGCGGGCGATCTCGGGAACCGGGATGCGGACGCCCGCGTTCTCGCGCTGGCGGCAGCTTACAAGCCTCGCCGCGACTCGTTCGCGGCTGGGACGGTCAGGTACGGAGGCCGACCTGTCGCTCGGTCTCGCCAGGCGTGGCGCCTCCCGGGCGTCGGCGGGGCCGCGCCCGAATCGTTCGATCTTGCGCTACCAGGCGGACTGCGAGGCCGCGCTCGTCTCGACTGCTGGTGTCCGGGTGCCGAGGTCCCCGCGGGGCTGTCGCTCTCAGCTATCCCAAGCCGTCCCGCGGGCATCTCTTCGCCCGCTCTGCTACAAAGCACGAGCCAACACGATGGTAACATAAAGCCAACCTGATACAAACATAACGCTCGCGAGCCACGCGCGAGGGAGCGGGAGGATTCTATGAAAGTGATCGGCGCAGGCCTGCCCCGCACTGCAACCTCGACCCAGCTGATCGCCTTCGAGCAGCTCGGTTTCGCGCCCTGCTACCACATGCGTGACCTGCTCGCCGACCTTGACGGGCAGCTTGCGTTGTGGGAGCGCGTGGTCGAGGGGGATCCCGACTGGGAAGCGATCTTCCAAGACGCCGAGTCGACGTGCGACTTTCCGGCGTCGCGCTACTACCGTGAGCTCCTGGAGGTCTATCCGGACGCGAAGGTGCTGCTCAGCGTGCGCTCGGCTGAGGGCTGGGTGAGAAGCATGCGCGAGACGATCTGGCCAATGTTCTTCGGGGACTCGGTGATGCACCACGTCAACGAGGCTCGCCGTGTCGTCGACGGCAATTGGGATCGCTTCCTGACGCTGATGCGCCACATGTGGGCGCAGACCAGCATCGTGACTGGCGATCACGAGTCCGACGCCGATCTCGCCGCAGCGATGGAGCACTGGAACGCGCAGGTCAAGGCGAGCGTGCCGGCCGATCGGCTGCTCGTGTGGGAGCCCGCGCACGGCTGGGGGCCGCTGTGCGATTTCCTCGACGTCACCGTGCCCGACGGCCCGATGCCGAACGTCAACGACACTGCCGCCTTCAAGGAGGGCATCCTCGGTGGCGGCTTCGCCGTCCTCAATGCCTGGTGGGACACGCGCGAGCGCCCGGCCGGCGGACTGCACGGCGCGCCCGCGCAGTGACGACGCGCAGGCCGAGCGCGGCGCACGAGCGACGCCCCCGCGACGCAGCGAGAAGGCGTTGCGCGCGCCCGGGGGCGTGGCAGCGAGGAGTGTCGACGGACCGTGATCACCCGCGTCCGCCGGGTCGCTGCACCCACAAGGGTACTCCCAGCCATGCGCAACGAAGCAACCGGCGCATTGCGGTCATTGGCAGGCGTAGACGTTGGGGTGCGGCGACGCCCCAGGGCGCGAGGAGGAAAAAGGAGCGCCCCGGGCGGGTGTGGCATCTGCAGTGTCGATCGATCGTCGTCTCCGGGCGGCCGTCCGCTCGCTGCATGCACAGCGGCTCTCGCGTCGTTGGCCTGGGGTCCGACCTACCGTCAAACTGACCCCTGTGGGTGTCTGTCCGGGACCTGTTGGCTACGCGCAGCTACGCGGGTTCGGCGAGATCGCTGTGGTCACGGTCGAGTCGACCGGCTCCCATGGGGCCGGACTGGTCCGCTATCTGCGCGAGCACGCGGGTGCTCGAGATCAACCAGCCGCACGAGCACACACGCCGTCGACGCGGCAAGAGCGACTCGATCGATGCGGAGATGGCAGCCCGGCTCGCGCGCGGCCTGCGGGTTGTTGAAGTAGCCCTTCTGCACGTCGGCCCTCGGAGGTGATCGCCTTCCGAGGCTCGTCGTGTACCGGTCGCGCGACATGCGGACGACGGCGTCCTCGGCCTGTAGGCGCGGGTCGTTCTGATACTCGGGCTTGACCTCGCCTCCTCGGTGAGAGATCTGCAGCGTGGCTTGGCTCAGCGAGCGCCGGCGCTCGGTTCGCCCGGCTGCCCATCCGCTTTCGGCGTGATCAGCGAGTGACCGGGCACGCGGGCAAGGATCGCGCGATGGCGCAGGACGAGTTGCAGGTTCCTCAGCGCCAGGCGGGCGTGCTCGCGGGCGATGTGCTCGGCACGCGCGCCCTCGCGATGCTCGATCGCCTCGATCAGCGCGAGGTGCTGGCTGTGCGCGATGACGAGGATCTCGCGCGAGGCGGGCAGCTCGGCCTCGGTCAGCACGAACGCGCTCGCGGAGGCGAACGGGAGGCAGGTGACCGCGTCCAGCGCACGCTGCAGCAGCGGGCTCCCCGCCATCCGCGCGAGCGTCGCGTGGAAGCGGTCGTTGAGGCCCACGTAGCGCTCGAAGGACTCGTAGTCGGCCTGGTGGACCACCTCGGCGATCTCGTCGCAGACGGTGTGCAGCGCCCGCAGATCGCGCCGAGCAGCGCGGCGCTCGGCGGCGAAACGCGCGGCGGTTCCCTCGAGCACACCACGCAGCTCGGTCGCATCGTTGATGTCGGAGCGGGTGAACTCGCGCACGACGTAGCCGCCGCCGGGCAACGCCCGCACCAGACCCTCGTGCTCCAGCTTCGCCAGCGCCAGGCGCACCGGCGTGCGCGACACGCCCAGACGCTCGACCAGCGGCAGCTCCGACATCCGGTCGCCATGACCGAACTCGCCGCTGAGAATCAGCTCCCGCATGCCCAGCAGCGCTCGCGTGGCCTGCGACATCCAGGTGTCAGCGGCGGTGGCGGTCATCGTGCGGCGCGGCAGCTGCGCGCAGGTCGCCTTCCATGGCGGTCATCGATCGCGCGGCGCGCGGGCCGTGGCAGCACGGATGGACCAGCATCGGAGCAGTGGCTGAGAGTGTATCCGCGCGCGGTCGCACTTCAACGACTGTGTTCGCATGAGCGACAAGGAGCCTCATGCCTTCAATCACAAACAGACCACGTTCTCTGAGCAGGATGCTTCCCTGGTCCTGGATGGCGTCGGCGGCTCGCCGAATTGCGAGACTGAAAAGGGACACCTCGAACAACGCGATCCTGGTGCGATACCCGTTTTCGGCGGTCGTGTCATCACGGTCCGACGCCCCGCGCGGCGCCGCGTGCCGCAGCCTTTGCGGGGAGCCGCTGCACGGTCGTGAAGGGTGCCAGTAGTCGTGTCGCGTCGCACCGGTGGGGCCTGGGAGGATCAGCGGCATGGTTCTCTCCTTCCTCTACCTCGCGTTCAGAGCTCTGCTCGGCGCACTCGTTCGCAGTCGCCGCGGACTGGACCTGAAGGACATCGAGCTCATCGTGTTGCGCCACGAGCTCGAGGTGCTGCGCCGTCAAGTGGCGCAGCCGAAGCTACGTCCTGCTGATCGGGCCCTGCTCGCAGCGGCAGCCCGGCACCTGCCGGCACCCCTCGCGCGGCGCCCGCCTGGTCACCCCGCGGACACTGCTTCGCTGGCATTGGGCGCTGGTGCGACGGAAATGGCGGCAGCCCTCGCGACGGCTCGGCCCGACCACCACTGCGTGCCGATGTTCGGCGAGCTGGTGCTACGGCTCGCGTGCGAGAACCCACGATGGGCTACCGGCGGATCTGCGGCGAGCTCGACAAGCTCGGCTTCCAAGTGTCGCGACGAGCGTCCGCCGCCTGCTCGCCCGGGCGAGTCTCGGCCCGGCGCCGCGGCGCGACGGGCCGAGCTGGCGCGAGTTTCTCCGCGCGCAAGCCGCGAGCATCGTGACGGTACTTCTGCGCCGCTACTACGTCCTCTTCTTCATCGCCCACACCAGCCGCCGCGTCTGGCTTGCCGGCGAGTGCTTGGACTGGCTGCTGATCCTCAACCGGCGTCACCTCGAACGCGTGCTCCGCGTCTACGTCGACCACTACAACCGTGAGAGACCGCATCGCGCGCTCGAACTCCACCCGCGAAGCCCGACGAGCGACGGGAAAGCTCGCCGCCGGGCGAGATCTGCCGCCGCGACCGACTCGGCGGCCTCATCCACGAGTACTACCGGACCGCCGCCTGACACGCGACACGAATAATGGCACCCTTCAAGGGCGCGACTCGCGGCGCTGCGCGCCACAACGCGCTCGGTCACGTCAGCGACAACCGGATGCACTGCCATGGCAACCACACCGTCCCGGGGCGTGCCCCAATTGCTGGGCGCGGCTGGGCCGCCGCAGCCGGTCGCGAGCAGTACGCGTCTTCGGATAGCTGCGCTGTTCCACGGTCTTAGCCTTCTCCTCGTTCGACGGGTCCACTACTCGGCCGGCAGCGGTTCTCGGGGCGCCCGCACGATGGCGGCCTGTCAACGCAGAGAGTAGGCGCAAGCGCTTGCGCCTACTCGACCCCGGAACTGCCGCTTGCTGCTGTCGGTGCGCCCGTTCTTGTCGGCGCGCCGTCGGCAAGTTGGCCGTCCAGCCTCGCGATGAGGTCCGCCCGTGGCCGAGTCCTCGCGATCAGTTCGGCGTTGCGTTGATCGGGGCCGAGCGCCCAGCGGCGGGCCTCCTCCTCGGACTTGCCGTACACGCGGTGCCTGGCAATGAGGTTGGCTACGCGGGCCTGCTCGTCGCGTTCGCAGTACCAGACCTCGTCGAATAGGTCGCGTAGCTCGCTCCAAGGCTCCTCCGGCACCAAGAGGTAGTTGCCCTCCACGACCACAAGCTGCACGTTGGGCTCTATCGGAAGCGCACCCGCGATCGGTTCCTCGAGGTCGCGGCTGAACCCTGGCGCGTAGATGATCTCCTCACGGGGACTGCGTAGCCTGCGCACAAGCGCGAGGAACCCGGCGGCGTCGAACGTATCAATGGCCCCCATTCGATTGAGCCGGCCTAGTTCAGTGAGACGGGACCGCGACAGATGGAAACCGTCCATTCCGACGAGCCGTGCCGCCCCGCCTACCTGATCGACTATTGCCTGCGCAAGGGTCGACTTCCCCACGCCGGGCGCGCCAGTAATCCCTAGCAGCGTGCGGTGGTCTTGTGCAGCTAGCGTACGCGCGCGCCGGACGAGTTCGGATAGCCTCGTCACACGTGGCGGGTCAGCCCGTCGCCCACCCATATTCCCGTCAGCCTGGGACGACATCGCCCGCGGCTCCGGCAACCGTGCTTGTGACGTTCCTGCAGCCCCCAGCCAGGCGTGTGTCGGCCAAGACGGCGGCCGAGATCGCCTTGAGCGCCATTCCTGTCCCGGTTTGTGGAGTCGCGGCGCCGAGCTGCGCGAGGTTGACCACGATCTTTGAGGTACGGCATGCGAACCAGGATCGACGGATGTGGCCGTCGGCCGTCGGACATGCAGACTCCGACTGATGTGCGCGTACCGTCGCGACGCAGATCCTTAGGTTATGCACGATTCGAATCGCGGTCACATAGACCTCCTACACCGCAGTTGCACGAGCCGATCCCCCTCGGCGAACGCCAGGCTAAGCGGACGTCGACGCATAGCCACCGGTCTCGAACTGGAATCGCCTCTATTGACGATGTCTCGCATTGAGCCTCGGAAACCAAGCACGCGGCCGGCGACGCTCAGATTACGGTGCTTGCGCGTCGAGGCGCTTGGCGCCTGTCATGATCGCGACCGCGTCCTCCATTGACGTGGTCGCAGGACTGACGACGCCTGCGCAGCGACCGAGTCGTTGGATGTGGATCCGGTCTGCGACCGCGAAGACTTGCGGCATGTTGTGACTGATCAGGATCACGGGCATGCCCTGGGAGCGCAGTTCCTTGATCAGTCCGAGCACCTGCGTCGATTCGCGCACACCGAGCGAAGCGGTCGGCTCGTCGAGGATCATTACCTTCGTTCCAAACGCTGCGGCGCGAGCCACGGCAACCGCTTGGCGCTGGCCTCCCGAGAGCGTCTCGAGGCGCTGTGTGATGTCCTGCACAGTGGTGATGCCGAGCTTGCTCAGTTGCGCGCGCGCTCTCTTGCGCATGCCGCGGGTGTCGAGCTTGCGCAAAAGGAGGCCCAACGGACCGCCGATCCGCTCCTCGCGGCCGAGGAACATGTTGCTCGCGATGTCGAGCGCGGGCACGACGGCGAACGTCTGGTAGACGGTCTCGATTCCCGCCAGGCGGCTGTCGAGCGGGCTCCTGAAGGTGACGGGGTTGCCTTCGAGCATGATCGTGCCGCGGTCCGGTCTGAGCGCCCCGCTGAGACACTTGATCAGCGTCGACTTGCCCGAGCCGTTGTCACCGATCACGGCAAGCACCTCACCGCGACTGAGCGCGAGATCGACGCCCGCGAGCCCGACGACGTGACCGAACCGTTTGACGAGCCCCTTCGCCTCGAGCACCGGCGTCGTGCCGGGGCTCGGCGTGGCGGCGGGCGGGTCGCCGGCGGCCTCCTGCGTGGTCTGCGGCGATGGCGGAGTCGCGATCTCGGTCATGCCTTCACTCCTCGAATCCATTGGTCGAGACCGACGGCGGCGATCACCAGGATGCCCTCCGCGATCGGCTGATAGAGGTCGTTGACATTGGCGAGCGTCAGGCCGGAGGTGAACACGACCACGATCAGCGCGCCGAACAGCGTGCCGAACACGCCGCCGCGGCCGCCGAACAGGCTCGTTCCCCCGATCACCACGGCGACGATGCTCTGCAGGTTCAGATCCCCGGCGGCGTTGCTCGGGCTCGCGGCACCCGTGTAGCCGATCGAGACCCAGGCGGCGATACCGATCAGCAGACCCGCGAAAGCCCAGACCGAGAACCGCACGACGTTCGTGCGGATGCCCGCCAGACGAGCCGCGTCGATGTCGTCGCCGACGGCATAGACGTGGCGGCCCCAGGCGGTCTGCCCCAGCATGTAGGCGACCACCGCGTACACCGCGAGGACCAGCAGCACGCCGTTGATCAACTGGAACGGGCCGATGTTCACATAGTTGCCGGTCCAGTTGAGGATCGCCGGCATCTGTGAGGCCTGGATCGTCTGGCCGTTGGAGTACAGCAGGCCGGTCGAGGTGAGGATGCTGAGCATGCCGAGCGAGGCGATGAACGGCGGCAGCCGCAGCCGCGTCACGAGCAGGCCGCTGACGGTGCCGGTCGCAATGCTCGCGCCGAAGCCGATCGCTATCGCGAGCGGGCCCGCGACATGGCTGTTGGCCGCCAACTGAGCCATCACCATCTGCGCGACGATCATCGCCGCGGCGATCGAGAGATCGATCCCGGCGGTGAGAATAACGAGCGTCTGCGCAACGCCGAGCGCCGCGACTACAGCGACCTGCTGCAGCATCAGCGAGACGTTGGTCGCGGAGAAGAACCGCGAGTTCAGCAGCCCGAAGACGACGAACGAGATCGCCAGGACAGTGAACGGCCCGAGCGCCGGATGGGCGTGCAGCTGGCGCTGGATGCGGCCCAGCGGGCTGAGCCCGGCCGAAAGGCCTTCCAGCTCGTCAACCGGTGCGAATGCGATCTCGGTCACGGCGGTGTCGACGGGACTGCGGTGGATGCGACGTCGTGGAAGCTAGCAGGGGCGACACCGTCCGTGGTCGCGCAACGAAGGCACGACCACGGACGGCTGTGGTCTCTCGTTGAGGAGGTCGCCGAGAGCTGTTAGCCCCAGCAGATCTTCTTCGCCGCGGCGACGTTGACGCTCGGGACGCCGGGTTGCGGATCGTTGGTGTACAGCTTCGTCCCGGTGTTGAAGAACCCGAGGCCGGGGGAGTCTGCCGGATGGACGTGCTTGGTGACGAGCTTGTAGATCGCGTTCACGCCGTCAGCTGCCATCTTGCCGGGGAACTGGCCGGCCGTCGCGCCGATCGATCCGTTGGCGACGAAGGGCAGGTTCGTGCAGCCGCCGTCGATCGCGACGACGATCGCCTTGCTGCCGGCGGCCTTGAGCGCTTCCGTGGCGCCCTGGGCGGCGGGCTCGTTGATCGCGTAGACGACGTTGATCTTCGAATCCTTCTGCAGGCAGGTCTGCATCGCCGACTTGCCGATCCCGATCGCGCCCTGGGTCGGCAGCTGGCAGGCAATCTTGTAGCTGCCTCCCTTGCCGCCCGTGTAGTGCCCGCTCGTCGGCTCCTTGCCGTTGATGTTGGCGTTGCCGACCGGGATCCCCATGCCCTCGAGGAAGCCATGGTCGCGGTCGACGTCGACAGAGACGACCTCGGTATTCACGTCGTCGAGCAGCGCGATGTCAGCGGCCTTGCCAGCCAGCTTCGCCGCGGCCCACTTGCCGTCGAGCTTCCCGGCGGCCGTGTTGTCGGTCGCGTAGGTGATGTTCACGACGCTCGCCGGGATCGGCGCCGTGTCAAGCGCGATCGTGTAGAGGCCGGCCTTGCGCGCCTTGGTGATCGCGGAGTTCACCGCGTTGCCGTTCGGCGTGATCACGATGCCCTGGTCGCCCGCGGCGATCGCGTTGTCGATCGCGGTGATCTGCGTGGCGGTGTCACTGTCGGTCGTGCCGGCCGAGACGGTCAGGCGCACGCCAAGCTTCGCCGCGTCAGCCTTGGCGTTGGCCTCCATCGTCACGAAGTACGGGTTCGAGAACTCCTTCAGGATCAACGCGACCTTCACGCTCTTCCCAGCGGAGCTACTGGCGCCGCTCGCGCCAGACGCGGCCATTGTCACAGCCACTGAACAAACGGCAGCTACCGCGAGTGCCGCCACCGTCACGCGGTGGCGCCGTGCAGCCGGCCCAACGACCGGGCCCGACGAAGGGTTAGGGAACATGTTGCGATCCTCTCCTCTTTGCGGTCGAAAACTCTCCTCGTGGTTGAAAACTCTCCCTCGCCTTCGGCGGACCGAGGGTCGCCGGACCCTAGCACACGCAAGCGTTTGCGCGCAAGCGGTTGCGCCGTTGGCTTGGCAGGGGCGCAACCGCTTGCGTAAACTCTCTGGGTATGACGACGATGGCGCAGGTAGCAAGGGAAGCCGGCGTGTCGACCACAACGGTCTCGCACGTTCTCAACGGCACGCGTCGGGTCAACGAGACAACGCTCGAGCGCGTCCACGCCGCGATCGAGCGCACCGGCTACCGGCCGAACTCGATCGCCCGCGCTCTAGCTGGTGCCCGCACGCAATCCATCGGCCTAGCGATCAGCGGGATCTCCAATCCGTACTTCATGGACGTGATCGCTGCCATCGAGGCCGAAGCGGCCAAACACGGCCACACGCTTCTGCTCGGTGACACCCATGACGAACCCCAAAAAGAACTCCAGATGGTCCAAGAGCTCGTCCTCCGGCGGGTCGACGGTCTGCTCCTTGCGCCGTCCCCCGAGGCAGAGACGAACGCGTTGCGCTACCTCTCGACACAGTCCGTGCCGGTCGTACTCCTCGATCGTTTCCTACCCGTGGACATCGACCAAGTCGGAACCGAGAACGAAGAGCCCAGCGCACAGCTCGTCGAGCATCTCCTAGGTCTGGGGCACCGCCGCATCGGACTCGTAGCGGGACTCAAAGGCCTCAGCACCACCGAGGAGCGCATCAGGGGATACCGGACCGCACTGCAGCGAAGCGGTCTTCCCGTCGACGAGTCACTCATCGCATTCGGAGCATCACAGCACGAACCCGCACGCGCCGCAGTTCACCGCCTGCTCGACCTCAAGGACTCTCCTACCGCCCTTGTCGCGGGAAACAACGCGATGACGATCGGCGTGCTGCACGCGCTCCGCGAGCGCGGACTGAGCGTTCCTGGCGACATCGCGCTGGTGGCATTCGATGATTTCGAATGGTCCGACCTGTTCCAGCCCCGCCTCACGGTCATCGCACAGCCCACAAGCGCGATCGGGGCGCAGGCCGTGCAACTACTGCTCTCGAGACTCGACGAACCGAATCGCCCTCCGCAGTCCGTCCGGCTTCAGCCAACATTCATCCACCGCGAATCGTGCGGCTGTTGAGAGCGGCGGACCAAGCGCGCGGCGAGTGCCGACACATCGGTCAACACGCCACGCCGGCACGGTGAGGGTTCGCCGATCCATTTCGTGCCGACTTGGCCGAGGCCAAGCGTTTTTACGAGGCGCTCGGTCTGGACCCGCAGGCGCGGTCTCGTTGTGGGCATTGGATCGAGTTGAGCGCAGCTGGGGGTGAGCTTGGCCTGCACGACGCCGCGATCGCCGCTGACGGGCAGGGACGCTCCGGAGTTGCACTCAACTTTGTTGCCGACGAGCGGCTCGAGGCGGTCGAGCGGCGGCTGCGCGAAGCCGGCTTTCCGCCCGATGGCACGATGGTTGACCAGGAGTGGGGTCGGTCTCTGCTCGCCCGCGCGCCTGACGGGACGCTGATCCAGATCAACGAGCAAGACCGTTGATGCGTATCCGGTTTGCTCCTTCGAATCGAGCCTCCGCGCCTCGCGGGATCGTGGGCAACGTTTCTCGGGGCCGCAGCATTCGACGGCGCGGAGACGAGCGCACAGCGGGCCGTGCCGCGGCATCTCGGCTGGCTCCCCTCCGAGCCGCACACGGAGCAAACCGGATACGCATCAGACCGTTAGCTGTACACGTGAGCAACACGACAGCAGGACCCGCGAGACCAGACCAAGGAGCGACACACGATGGCCACCGTCAGCGTCCGCTACATCGTCGACGACGTCGACGACGCGATCGCGTTCTACTGCGACTATCTCGGCTTCGCGGAGGTGATGCATCCAGCCCCCACGTTCGCGATGCTCTCCCGAGGCGATCTGCGCCTCGTGCTGAGCGCACCAAGCGGCGCCGGCGGCGGCGGTCAGGCGATGCCTGACGGCACGAAGCCCAAACCCGGAGGCTGGAACCGCTTGATGCTCGAACTCCCCGACCTCGCCACGGCCGTCGAGCAACTCCGCGAAACAGGAGCCCACTTTCGCAACGACATCGTGACCGGCGTCGGCGGCAAACAGATCCTGCTCGAGGACCCCTCCGGCAACCCGATCGAACTATTCGAACCAACCCTCCCCGAAGCCTCGCTCTCCCCGCCCCAATAGCCGACCACGCCGCGAAGCGCGCGCGGCGCTCGGAGTGCTCGTTATCGCGCCGAGCGGCACTCGGCGCGTGCACTGCACGTCAGGCAGCAGGCCTCCAGGCCGGTGGGCGCTCGGAGGTCAGGCCGGTGCGCTAAAAGCGCAAGGCCCCCCGCGCGTTTGGGACTTCGCAGAGGGCCTTGCGCGGGCTCGAGGGGGCCAAGCTGACCGGATGGCTCGATGCCGCTGACGGGGCGTTGCTTTTGGAGTTGCGCCACCGTGGGCACCGCGAGCCAGGAGCTACGACTGCGCCACCGCGACGGCAGTCAGCGGACGTGTGAGGTGCACGCGACGAGCCGGTTGGACGATCCGTCCCTGAAGGGCATCGTGTTGAACATCTGGGATCTCAGCGCGCGCAAAGCGTTGGAGGAGCGTTTGCGCCATCAGGCCTCGCCCACGCCGCTCTGACAGGCCTGCCGAACCGTGTCCTGGCTCTTGATCGCGCTGAGCAGATGCTCGCTCGCGCGCGGCGTCAGTCGCTACCCGTCGCCGCGCTGTACGTCGACCTCGACGGGTTCAAGCACGTCAACGACGGGTTTGGGCACGCGGTCGGGGATGAGCTGTTGCGGCTGATCGCCGCGAGACTCGCGAGCGTCGTCCACGAGGGAACACCCGAGGCACGTCACCTGATATGGCGTCCTTCAAGTTCGCGCTCTGACGGGGGTATCCTGCTGTTCGCCTCGAATTTTCTGCCGACATGGTCGGCGAAGATGGAGGCTGATGATGGCTTTGAAGGGCATGGGAAAGCGGGTCGAGGTCTCAGACGACGACCGACGACCGGCGGGAGCTGGAGCGGATCGTGCGCGCAGCGAGCTCTGAGGTGCGGATCGTCGAGCGGGCGCGGATCGTGCTGGCGGCGAGTGAGGGGTTGACCACCTTGCAGATCGCCGAGCGGGTGGGGTGCGCGGAGCGGACCGTGAAGAAGTGGCGGCCGCGCTACGCGCGTCACGGGATCGAGGGACTGAAAGACGCGCCGCGGTCCGGCGCGCCGTTGACGCACGGGCCGAAGACGCGGGCGCTGCTGATCGCGAAGGCGTGCACCCGACCGGAGTCGACCGAGGAGGGCGCTCGGCGGGAGCGGTGGACCTATGAGGAGCTGGGTTGGGAGGTTGGGATGTCGGCGTCGCAGGCGCACGTGATCCTGGCGCGCGCGGACATCAAGCCGCACCGGAGCGACTACTGGATGATGACCGACTACTCGCGGCCCGAGTTCGAGGAGCGCCTCGGCGAGATCTGCGGTCTGTACGTCGACCCGCCGGAGAACGTGCTGGTCGTCTCGATCATCTCGAGGACGAGATCCCGCTCGTCGAGGGCCAGAAGATCGTCGCGATCAGCGACAACCTCTCGACCCGCGGTACCGAAGAGGTCGAACAGTGGCTGAACGACCATCCGCGGTGGAGCTTCCAGTTCACCCCGAAGCACGCATCGTGGCTCAACCAGGTCGAGATCTTCTTCTCGATCCTGTGGCGGCGGCTGCTCAAGCACGGGATCTTTACCAGCGAGGACGACCTCGCCCAGCAGATGCTCGCGTTCGTCGAGACCTACAACCAAACCGCCAAGCCCTTCAAGTGGACATACACCGGCAAGGTGGTCGAAGCATGAGGGTGCGGACTAACAGGACGCAACACTAGCGGGCGACGAATTTGTCGTCTTGGTGGAGGGCTCCGCGCTCGATGCCGGCGCGGAGCTCGTCGCCGAACGCCTCTTGGAAGTGTTGCGTGTGCCGTACGACATAGACGCGGCGGCCGGCCGGCCGTTGTCGGTCACGGCCAGCATCGGGATCGCGCTGGGTCAGCGCACAACCGCGGAGGAGCTGTTGCGCGACGCAGACGTCGCGTTGTATGAGGCCAAGCGGGCAGGCCGCAACCGCTGTGTGCTGTTCGAGTCGAGCATGCAGACGGCCGCGCGCGATCGGCTCTCCCTCGAGATGGACTTGGCTGAGGCGCTCGACCGTGACGAGCTGTTCCTGCTCTACCAGCCCACCTTCGACCTGCAATCCGAGCGCGTGATCGGCGTCGAGGCGTTGATCCGCTGGCGCCACCCCAGCCGCGGGATCATCGCACCCGACCAGTTCATCCCGATCGCCGAGGTCAGCGAGCTGATCGTCCCGATCGGACGCTGGGTACTCCAACAGGCCTGCCAGCAAGCCGCGGCCTGGCACGCGACAGGCCACCCGATCGGCATGTCGGTCAACGTGTCCGCACGCCAACTCGACCGCGACGAGCTGATCGACGACGTGCGCCACGCGCTCGAGCACAGCGGCCTCGATCCCGCGCAGCTCACACTCGAGGTCACCGAGACGACACTGATGCGAGATGCCGACGCCACCGCCCGGCGCCTTGCCTCGCTCAAGGCGCTCGGCGTTCGCATCGCGATCGACGACTTCGGCACCGGATACAGCTCACTCGCGTACCTCAGCCAGTTCCCCGTCGACGCGCTCAAGATCGACCGGTCGTTCATCAGCGGCATCGCTTCCTCAACAGCGTCCACAGCGCTCATCCACACGCTCGTGCAACTCGGCAAAACGCTGAACATCGAGACACTCGCCGAAGGCATCGAAGAGACCGATCAACTCAGAGCCCTACAACGCGAACACTGCGACCAAGGGCAAGGATTCCTCTTCGCCCGCCCCCTCGACGCCGCCGCGGTCGAAGAATTCCTCACCCCCGCCACCCCGACCGACCCGCAAGCCCTCACAGTCAACTAGCTTTGGACCAGATCGCACCGTAGGCAGCAGCCGCCAGATCGCTCCGTAGGTAGCAGCCCGTGCGGCCGCTCGCCGTACTTCCACCCCCACGACGCGGAACTGCGACACACGACGACGCTCGGCTGCCGCTATCCGCTGGCGTGCCCGCGTCGAGCGTGAGGACATCTGACACGGTAGCGTTGTCGAGGTGACCTCTGTTTCTGAGTCGTGGGAGACGAACGCTCCGGGTCCGTTCGTCACGATCCGCGCCGGCGGCCCGCTCGACGGGGTCGTCACGATCACCGCGATCACCGGGGGTAACGGCCGCAGCGTCGTCGAGGCGTCGTGGACGCAGGACGGTGAGGCATGCACGGAGTCGCTGGAGGCTGCGACCTACGACATCGCGCGAGCGATCGCGAACGCAGCGGCCAACCAGTTCGCCGTCGGCAAACGACCGAATCTCATGCGTGACTGACCCGTCGCCCTGCCGGGTCTGCGCGGCCAACGAGGGCCGTGTTCCGCCAAACGCGGGTCAACCGAGATGGCTCGCGCGTTCGACGCGCTCGGCGCCTGGCAGGTCGACGACCGCGAACTCGAGGGAGGCGCTCGGATGAGTGGATCAGAGCCTGTGGCGCTGCCGCGGTTCTACGCTGAGCGCCGTGACCGCGAATGGTTCGTGATCGACCGTGACGGGGAGCGCGAGCCGCCGGCACCGATGCAGCACGGGATGGCGCAGGCTCGCGATGTTGCACGGATGCTGAACGCCCAACTCGAAAAGCCCCGTCCACCTGTAGAGCGCGACCCTCGCGCCGAATAGTCGGGCGCGTCATGCCCTTCGGCCTGGGCCTTGGCTGGCGGTGGGCTGGTCGTTGAAGGTGGTGCTCAAGCGATCGCGCGATCGTGTCGATAATGGAGCATGACGCGTGTGCCGCCAAGGCCTTCGGGCCTGACACGGCCCGTGTTCTGGCGCGGGCCTGGCCGCTTCGTCGATATAGGGACGGACATCCATCGCTGCTGGCTGGGCTAGCGTTGTCCGGCCGGCTCCCTTCCCCGCTGCACCCACCGGGACCTACGATGTTCTCGCGGGCTCGTTTACACCTGTCTGTCGCACGCCTGTTCGGCGGACTGCGAACTGGCGTGTGGTTGGTCGTCGGCGTCGGGGGCGTGGCCTTGGTGTTGCGTGTGGTGTTCCAACCGCCGCTCGCGCGAACTCTGGTTGGCGTGGGACTCAGCGACGGAACAGTTCTCGCGGTGGTCGCAGGCGCGTCGCTCAGTTGTCTGGTCAGCGCCGCCGTGCATGCACGCGAACGGGCTGTGTGGATCGTGTTCGCGGTGGTGGTTGTGGTGTGGGGCGGGCACACGGCTTTCGTTTTCAATCGTGGCGCGGAGCGCTCGTTTCCTTCGACCATGGACGTCGGGGCAATCGGCTTTTACGTTGCTGTTCTGGGCGCGGCCGCGCTGCTTGTGCGCAGCCGGGTATCTGGTAATCGGGGGAGCAACTGGCTCGACGCGCTGCTTGGCGGGTTGGCGGTCGCGGCGTTGGGATCGGTCGTGGTTTTGCATCAGGCGGTCGCGGGGTCGGCGGTCAACGCGAGGATCCTCGACGGTCGACTCGCCTACGCGGCGGCCGACCTGTTCTTGCTGGGCTTCGTCGCGACGCTCTCGGTTCTCAGCGGATGGCGGCACGCTCGCTGGCTGCCCGTCGCCGCCTTCGCGCTGCTCGCCACAGGCGAGAACATCTACCTGCGCGACGTCGCGCATGGCGTCCAAACGCCGACCAGCCTGGTTACGTCGCTGTGGGCGGCGGGCCCGCTCCTGCTCGCCGCAATTCCGTGGACGAAACATCGGGTCACGGCGGCCTCGAACCTGGCCGGCTTGGGGCTTCCCGCGATCCCGTTGGTCGCGGGCGCAGTTGGGCTATGCGTGCTGATCTTGCGCGCATTCTCGCCGAGCCTGGTGGGCGGGCCGGCCAGGGCTCTGGCAGTCGGTCTGCTGTCGCTGACACTCGTGCGGCTCGGTCTGAGCATGGCGCAGAACGCCGGGATCACCAGGACACTGACCGCGAGCCGTCGCCGACACGCTGAACGCCCGCACGTTCGCGTTCGCGCAGCAGACCGACGGGGAGCTGATGATGAACATCTGCTCGACTTGCCAGGGCGCGCAGACGGAGTGCCAGGAGCGCCTCGACGCCAGCGCGGTCTACCGGACGCAGGTCAACGACACGCTGTCATCGGAGGGCCTGCACTACGAGGAGGGGATCACCAACAAGAACTTCCTCTGGCTCCTGGTCGAGGACATCGGCCTGGACACCCTGCGCGAGAAGGTCAAGCAGCCGCTGACCAACCTGCGCGTCGGCCCGTTCTACGGCTGTTACATCGTGCGCCCGGCCGCGCGGCTGGGTGTCGACCACGAGCACCCGCGCCACACCTACCTCGAGCAGGTCATCGACGCCCTTGGCGGCACGGTCATCGACTACGCCGGCTCGCATAAGTGCTGTGACTTCCCGATCATCACGATGGACAAGACGGCCTCGCTGCGGCAGGCCGGTCGCCACCTCGGCGACGCCGTCGACGCCGCCGCCGACTGCGTGGTGACGCCGTGCCCGCTGTGCCACCTCAACCTCGACCTCCAGCAGCCGATCGCCGAGCGCGTCGTGCGCCGTCGGCTGGGGATGCCTGTCCTGCACCTACCGCAGCTCGTCGGGCTCGCGCTCGGCCTCGGGCCCAAGGAGCTCGGCATGCGTCGCCACATCGTCAAGCCGACGGCCGTGATCGACTGGGCCTCGGCGGTGGTCGGCGCAACCGAAACACGTAGCTGAATCGGATTGATGGCGCGCTCGGAGCTGCACGTTGGAGGCCGGTGCTACGAGACCTACCGTCTGAGCTGAGGTGGCCGAGAACAGATGGCCGCGGGGCTTGGTCATCTGGCTGGTCGCTGACTACGAACGATCCTTGCGTCCCACCCTGACCTCGTGCGACCACGCGCCTACTACGAGCACCGCCGGATCGATGGGGCGACGGAGAAGAAGGATTCTGAAACTCCAAGTCCGCCAACAGCCCACACGATCGCTCGAAGTGCCGGCGCGGTCGAACGCCGCGCCGGCTACTAGGCCTGTCTCCGCGGCAGGCACTGTGAGGTCGGCGTCGCCCTCACGCTGAGCTCGAGACTGCGAACGCTGTGCAAAGACCGAGGTGGGCGTTGTGCAACGCGTTTACTCATCGTCCGCGGTCTGGTTCGTGGTTGTCGCGGTCGGCCGCGCGGGTGAGTCGGGTGATGAGGTGTAGGGTGGGTGCGAGGGTGGGGGTGCGGTCGAGGCCGCGGTCGAGCGACCGGTAGTCATACGTCGGCGCAATGGCGCGCTCGGTCAGCGCAAGTGATGGGGTTTGGCGTCGGCTTTGGCGGATGCGTTCGGCGAGCCTCGTGATGCGTTGGGGGTCGTTGCCGTCTCGGCCGAGGTCGTCGCGGGCGATGAACCAGTCGATGCCGTCGCGGGCGCGGCTGGCCTGGACGTAGCTGGTTTCGCGGCTGGTTTGCCAGCCGCCGGTCAACGCGACCGCGCGTTCGACGGTCGCGCCTTGCTGTTTGGAGATGTGCTGCGCGTAGGCCAAGCGGACCGGGCCGAGCTCGTCAGAATTCAGATGGATTTCGCGGCCGGTCGCGTCGAGCGCGACGGTGAGGGTGTGGTCGTCGTGGATGTGAGTGATGTGGCCGAGGCTGCCGTTCTCAACGCGGGGCTGCCCTGGGGGGTGGTGCTGCGCGGCGAAGATCACGCGGTCGTGTTCGCGCAAGCGGTACGGCTTTTCGGGGTGCGGGATTTCGCGGTCGCCGAGTTCGCCGCGTTGGTGGCGGTGGTGTTGCGCGCGGGCGTTGAGACGGTCAACTTCGATGTTGCTGGCGTCGGTGAGGATCACGAGATCTTTGGGTTCGTGGTAGTCCAAATGCTCCGCCCAGCGCTGTACGGCGGCCTCACCCGCTTGTTCGCGGGTGTCGCGTTGGTGGAGTTGTCCGCGGGACTGGTAGTGCGCCATCGCGTACTCCGCATCACCGTGGCGCAGCGCGGCCCAGGCTTTCTGCTCGTCATGATCGAGGGTGCGGTGGACCTGTTCGAGCTGCGCGACGGGCGCGATGTTGATCAGCCGTTCGAACATGCCGCCGGCGCCGATCGACGGCAGCTGCGCGGGGTCGCCGATCGATACTGCTTTCGCACCCCGGTCATGAATGAGTCGGGTGAAGCGTTCGAGGCGTCTGGTGTCGCTCATGCCGGCTTCGTCGTAGTAGACGGTCGTGTCGCGATCCAGCGTGAGGCGGCCGTGTTCGGCGCGCCAGATCAACGCGTCGACGGTGAGCGTGTGTCCTTGGAGTGCGGGGCTGTCGTGGCCGAGGCGTTCCGCGGTCGCACCAGCGATCGCGACACCGAACACCTGACGGCCGAGTTCCTGTTCGGCGCGGGCGGCGGCGTCGATCACAACACCCTTCCCCGTCCCAGCCTGACCGACAAGGACGGCCCAGCGTTCGGGTCCGGTGATGACCTCCAACGCCTCGCACTGCTCCCGGTTGAGCGGCGCGCCGATCCGCTCCCCGACCGCCCGCGCCGCTCGCTCGCGTGCCTCGTTGCCGACATCGCGACCTGCGGTTCGGCCGAGTTCGGTGATCTGACGTTCGATTGCCTGCTCTTTCGCGCGCAGCTCAAGCGTCGTCATCAGGTCCCCCTCGAGCGGCACGACACGGCGCTCGGCGATCATTTCGCGCCAGACCTGGCGGGCCTGGTCTGGGGGTAGTTCGCCGGCGCCTTGTTCGAACACGGTGGCCCTGAGTTCGCGTGGCTCGAATGTCGCGGCGCGTTCGGTCAGGCGCTCCTCCACGCGATCCGCGAGCGCCCGTTCGTTGGGTGGGGGTTCGGGTGCGGAGAGCAGCCACGCCGCCTGATCCGCGCCGAACCCGTGCCGGGCGCCGCTCTCGCGCCACGCGCGGTCGAGATCCCGGCGCGTCGTGAGCTGCTTGGCCTGACGGCCCTCGAGCTTCAGATGGTGCAGTTCTTCGCGCTCGGGCGCACGACCGTACTTCGCGCGGAACTCCTCGACGGCGTCGCGGAACTCCCGGGCGCGCTGCGAGAACTCCTCCCGCAACGACCGCGGCACCCCCGCGAGCTCGAAATACCGGTCGCGGTTCCCCGTCGCCTGCTCGATCGCATACCCACGCGAGCGGAGCTCCCACGCCAACGCGGCGCGGTAGTAGGCGCCGACCTCGCGCGCCGCCCGGAAGATAGGCCTCGACGCGACCGCGGCGATCTGGCCGTCCCGGCGGACGACGCCGGAGACCACGACGTGGCTGTGCAACTGCGGGTCCGGCGCGACAGCACCCGCGACACCGCGGGCGGTGGTGTGGCGGTACTCGGCGGCGATCAGATCCCCCGCCGTCTCATGCATGACGATCCGGTTCTGGCGGCGACGGACCAGCTCGACCTCATCGCGCAGGTAGCCGACCGCCTGCTCGACCGCGTTGGCATGGGCTTCTTCGATCTGCTCGCGCTGCCACGGATCCGCCAGCGCCCACACCGCCGAGACCGACTTCGGCGCGCTGAACGTCACATCGATCCCGGCGCCCCGGCCGCCGCTGGCGCCCTGCGGCCTGATCCATTGCCCGGTGACGGGGTGGCGGCCGTCCATCACCGCGATGAAATCCCCACCGACGACCGGCTGTTCGGGGGTGATCCCGAGCATCCGCAGCGTGTCCTCCTCGGCCAGCCACCGGCCTGGTGCCTGCGTCGGTTCGCCGGCTGGGCTGAGGTAGTAGTCGCCGCGCTCCGGCTCGACCGTCTTTGACTCCAGGTAGCGGGCGTAGCCGCCGCCCTTCCCAGCACCGATACTCGAAGCGGTCATCACAAGCCCTGTACTGCTTATGACCCCGAGAACGGCTTCGCGGCCAACGAATTTCGGCGCAGCAATCGCTGACGCCCGCTGACGGTGCATCTAGTTTGTGCGGGCTGTTGTGGGGTTGGTGGTGGTGGGCGGTGTGGGTGTGGTGGTGGTGGCGGCGGTGGTGGTGGGTGTGGGGCTGCTGTGGGGTGTGTGGTGGTGGTGGTGGCGGTGGTGGTGGGTGTGGGGCTGGTGGTGGTGGGGGGTGTGGGTGTGCTGGCGGTGTGGGGCTGGTGGGGGTGCTGGGGTGTGGTGGTGGTGGCGTGGTGGCGCGGTGGTGGGGGTGCGGTGGCGTGCCACGCCGAGCGGCGCGGACGGTGGGGGGACGTCACGAGCCATCGAGGATCGCGGCGCTTCACGTCGTCGTCGATGGGTCAGAGTGGCTGGCGCGAGCTCCCGGGGCGCGTGGGTGCGGGGCTCGCGCGCGACCATTTGCGTGGTGCCGTTTCCTCGCTGGGGCAGGCGGGGCCGCGAGGTCAGTGATTGGCTCGCGCGGACCGTTGAGCGTCGCGCGCCCGCAGCTCGCCGGTGGCGGTCGATTCGTGCGTCCGGCCCGTTCGCGGCGGCGCTTCGAGCTGCCATCGGTCGGTTTCGGGTCGGGCTGCACGATGCGGGGTGTACCCGGTCGCAGCGCGGGCGGGAACGATGTCCGTAATCCACGCGTCAAGCGCCGGGCGGCTGCTGCCGATACAGGGTCCAGAGTCCTTGTGTGTGCACTTTCCAGCGTTGCCGGGCCAGGAGCTCGCGTTTGCGTGGCGGCATTTGTTGAGCGAGCAGGCAGAGCGTGCGCCTGGTCGTGCCGGTCGGCGCATTGGTTCAGCCAACATTCTCCCTCGACGACGGTTTGCAAATGACCGTGACTCTGGTGACGTCCGCTGTCGGTGTTCCCGTGCTGGCAACTGCCGCTAGTGCCCGGTGGGTGGCCTCGCTCGGGAGCGTTGTGGGTCTGGTCGTGGCGTCGTGGTTCCTCTCTGTCGCATGCGTATGTGGGCGCCGGCGGGTGCGTCGGGCTGCCGCCGCCGCGGATGCCGCCGCCGCCGCCGCGGTCAGCGCGTTCGTGGCGACATGAGCGGATCAGCGGCGAGCGGCGGTCTGGGTGAGCGTCCGCCCGATTTCAGTCCACTGTCTGTTTGTCTGTGGGAGTGAGCCCGTGCCGGACACCTCGATCCTGCGTGTCATCGTTGGGCGCTGGATAGGCAGACTCGCTCGGAGCGTCCCGGGCCAGTCGGCGGGCGCCCGGCGTTTGCGTGCCCTGTGCGCCTTCGGGCGAGCGCGGGCACGCAGGCCGGCCGTCGCGGCACCGGCCACCGAGGCGGCCGCGGTCGGCGCTGTTCTGGCGGGCGTCGGCGAGCGCGGGCCGGGCGTGGCGGCCCGGCTGGTGCGTGGGGGCGCTGTCGTGCACGATGAGGCGGGCGACACGCTGATCGAGGTGTTGATCGCAGCGTTGTTGGTGGCGTTGATCGCCGGGGCCGTGCTGACCGGCTATATCGCGATCGCGCACATCGCAGGGGGCCAACGCAACACCTCCCACGCCGACGTGCTCGCGCAGCGTGACGAAGCCCGTCTGCACAGTCTCAGCGTCGCCCAGCTGTCGGCCAGCGGCCCCGGGACCGGGAACCAGACAGTCTCTACCGGGTTGAATGGCACCACGTACACGATCGCGTCGACAGCCCGGTTTGTTTCCGGCGGCACTGCGGGGAACGCGTGCAGTTCGAGTGGCACGTCAAGCGCTGATGAGGTCGCGACCAGCTCGACGGTGACCTGGGGAACGAATAACGGGGGGCGCCCGCCGGTGGTCGTGCAAGGTCTGATCACGCCGGCGGTCGGCGGCTCGCTGGTCGTCACCGCCATCGACCAGAGTGGTGGCCCGCTGGCGGGCGCGACGGTGTCGGTGACGGGGCCGTCTGTCGTCTCGCCGCTGACCACGGATGCAAGCGGCTGCGCGGTGTTTGGAGGTCTGGCTGGCGGCGCCTACACGGTGAGCGTTGCTGCTCCCGGCTATGTCGACGTCAACGGCAACAGCACCATCACCCAGAGCGTGACCGTCGTTCCGACGCAAACCGCGAAGCCGACAGCCCAGTTTCAGCTCGGACAGGCCGGCGCTATCTCCGCGACATTTACGACCGGCTATAACGGAAGCACGCATGCTTCCAGTTCGGATGCGATCGTCGCGAGCAACACCGGCATGTCAGCGCCGCGCACCTTCGCCACGACCAGCGGTCCCGCGAGCACGCTCACGACCCCGTCGACGCTGTATCCGTTCGCGACTCCCTACAGCGTGTACGCCGGGAGCTGTAGTTCCGATCTGCCGCCTAGCGCCGATCAGGGTTCGGCGAGTGTGGGGGGAGGCGCGGCGGTCGTGCCGTTGCCGGCGCTGATCGTCAATGTCTGGGCGTCGGCGACGCAGAACTTCAACGACAACGACCCCGCGCTGCTCTACAGCGGCGCTGGTTGGACGCACCAGACGGGGGTCGCCGGGGACTACGCCAACGACGAAACCGACAGCGCGACGGCCGGGAACACGGTGAGCGTCAGCTTCACCGGCACCGGCGTCCAATGGCTTGGCACGCGCGCAAACAACCACGGCTACGCCAATGTCTATCTCGACAACAGGCTCGTCGCCCGCAACATCAACGGCTACGCGCGAGGGACGGCCTACCAGCAGGTGCTCTATCGCGCGACCGGCCTGGCGAACACCAGCCACACGCTCAAGATCGTCGTCGACGGCACCGCGGCCAGGGGCTCCCGCGGCCGCGTCGCGTCAATCGATGAGATCAGCGCCAGCGGCGGAGCCGCCCTGATGAGCAGCGCCCCACGCGTGACGCTGACCGACACCGGCTGCGCGAACCGCAAAACCGTGCCGGCGACCGTGGTCCCAACCGCGACCGCGGGCGCGCTCGCCGACCCAGGAGTCCCCTACGCCAACCTCAGCGTGTGCGCCGACAACGGCACCAACCACAACACCGCGACCGTCGCCGCTTCCAGTCTGAGCTTCACGGCGGGCACTGCGGTCAACATCAACCTCTACAGCGGCGCGCCCGGCCTCACCCGCGGCGCCTGCCCATGACCTCGCTCACCGTGTGGACCCGTGTGCGCGGTCGCCTTGGCGACGAGCGCGGCTTCACGCTCATCGAGCTGCTCGTCGCGACGGTCTGCGGAATGATCGTCTCCGCCGCCACGTTGGCGATCGTCATCTCCTCGGTGCATCTGAGCGCCAACTATGGTGATCGCGTCGACGCCAACCAAGAGGGCCGCATCGCGATGGAACGCATCACCCAGGCGCTGAACTCGAGCTGCGTTGCGGCCACGCTGCCGCCGATCCTCGGCGGCAGCGACGCCAACGATGCCGTCTTCTACAGCTCGCTGACCGATCAGCCGACGATCACCCCCAACAAGATACGCGTGTCGCTCGTCGGCGCCACCGGATCGCAATCGCTGATCATGTACACCTACGCGTACGTCAGCGGAACCACCCCCGGCACGTGGACCTTCGCCTCGACGCCAACGACGAGCTTTGTCGTGTTGGCGCACGCCGCGCCCGTCACGACCAGCGGGGTCGCGCAGCCGCTGTTCGGGTACTACGGCTACACGACGAGCGGGGCGCTCGCGCTTTCGACGGCTCCGTTTGGCACGCCGCTGTCTGCGACCGACGCGGCAAACACCGCCGAGGTCACGATCACCTTTGAAGCGTTGCCGTCCGATGGCAGCGCCACCGCGTCAAACACCCTCGCCCGCGGCGAGCCCGCCGACTTCACCGACAGCGTGGTGTTGCGCCTGGCCCCCGCATCGACCGCCGCCGGTGCCACCAACTCCCCATGCACATGAACCCGCTCCGCCACCTCAGCGGCTATTGGCGGGCCCGTTTGAGCGCGGAACACGGGTTTACGATGCTGCTCGCCCTGTTCGTGCTGATGATCACGACGCTCCTGCTCGGAAGCGCGTATATGGCCGTGGCGGGTGACGTCGGGCTCTCCCACAACGACCTCAGCCAGAAGCAGGCGCTCAGCGCCGCCCAGGCCGGTATCGCCGCCTACAACTACGACCTCAACCAGAACCCCAACTACTGGGAGCTCTGCGCCTCTGCGACCGCGGTCGCCGTCCCCGGCTCCGCCACCGAAACCTACACCACCGCACCCCTGGTTGCGAGCACCGCACCCTCCGGCACCACCAGCTGCAGCACCGCGAATCCGATCGCGACGATGATCGAAGCAGCCACGCTCACTAGCGGTGCGATCAACCCGGCCGCCGGCACCTTCCGCATCAGCTCCACCGGCACCGCGGGAAGCGTGTCGCGCACCATCGTAGCCCAGTACAAACGCTCGAGCTTCCTCGACTTCGTCTACTACACCGACTACGAGACGATCGACCCCGCCGCGTTGCCGGGCAACCCCGCCGACTGCGCACGCCACTACGGCGACACCCCGGCGCGCGGCGTCAATTGCAGCGGCCCGATCAGCTTCGTCACCGGCGACGTGATCAGCGGGCCGCTGCACAGCGAAGACACGCTCGCGATCTGCGGCAACCCCGTGTTCGGGCGCACCAGCAACGACCAAATCCAAGCGCCCGGCCTGAGCACCGAACACCAAAGCGGCTGCACGATGCCCAGCGCACCCTACACGGCGCCGTTCATGACTGGCACCTACAACAACACCGCGCCGTCGCTGACGCCGCCGCCGACCGACTCACAGATCCTCGCGCTCACCCAGCCTGCCTACCATTTCGTCGGTGCTACCACGATCGTCCTCGCGGGCGCGAGCATGACCGTCACCAATCCCGCGCTCGGCTGGGTCAACCAGACCGTCGCGTTCCCCAGCAACGGCGTCGTCTACGTCTCCAGCTCCACCACCAGCGCGTGCTCGGAAACCTACACACCGTACACCGCCAACGCAACCTACCCGGCCATGAACGGTAACCCCGCCGGCGCTAACTACGACCCCGCCTGCGGCAACGCCTACATCAGCGGCAACTACAACGCTTCGCTCACGATCGCGACAGATAACGACATCATCATCAACGGCAACCTATCCCCGACCGGACAACCGCTCGGCACCACGCCAACGGGCACGGCGCTGCTCGGGCTGATCGCTAACAATTTCGTCCGCCTCTACCACCCCGTCAACGGCAACAACCCAAGCCTGTCGGCCAATTGCAGAGCCAGCAACGCCAACGGATCGCTGGCCAACCCCTACATCTACGCAGCCATCCTCGCCGTCAACCACTCGTTTATCGTCGACAATTTCAACTGCGGATCCGCGCTCAACAACCTCACCCTCTACGGCACGGTCGCTCAGCTCTTCCGCGGTCCCGTCGGCACCACCAGCAGCGGCACCGTAGCTACCGGCTACATCAAGAAGTACACCTACGACGACCGGCTCGCCACCATCGAACCACCGGACTTCCTCAGCCCGCTCTCCGCCGCCTGGTACGTCCAACGCCAAACCGAATGCGACATCACCGCCGCCTGTCGCTGATATGAGATTTCTCCTTTTTCGTCGACACGCCCCGGTACAGCTTGCGCGGCGAGGTTTATCGCCGTCCGTCACAACCCGCCGCAAGCGGTACATCTGGCGAGCAGTTGCTCACGAATTTCTCCGCAGGGCTTGAATCGGACTCACCGGACCCATCACCATGGGAGTGGTCGGCTAACTGTGCACGCATGAGCTCTCGCGGAGTTTCATGCCGACTATCACCGACAAGACTGAGTTTCTCCGATCAGGATGCCTCCCTGTCCCAGGCGGGCGCGGGTGGCTCGCCGTCAGGCGAGTCACCCGTCCCCTCGGAGTCGCCGCAAGCGTGTACCTTCGGGGTGCGCGAGCAGCTGCCGGACGAGTTGATCGACGAGCTGCTCGCCGGCGCCCGGACCGAAGGCGAGATCGTTGGTCCGGGCGGTTGCTCGCGGGGTCGACGAAGCGGCTCGTGGAGCGCGCGATGGAGCTCGAGCTGACCGACCATCTCGGCTACGAGCACGGCGAGTCGCCCGGACGGGCACCTTGGCGACGGAGCACGGGCCGGTCGAAATTGCTAGCTGGGTAGGCTACGCGGAGGTCGTGACTTTCGCTGGCTTTATTCGGCGGTTGCCGATCCGGTTGCGGGTCGGTTTGACGCTGGGTGTGGTGGTGGCGTTGGTGTTGTTGGGGAGTGGCGTGTTTTTGGATTTGCGGTTCTCGGCGGTGACGCAGAGCACGGTTGATGATGGGCTGCGGTCGCGGGCGGGTGATGTGACCGCGCTCGTGCGCCAGGCTGATGCTGGCCTGCGCACGTCGGATCCCTCGGAGCTGAGTAGGACTAGCGGGGGTTTCGCGCAGGTTCTCGACGGGCGGGGTGCGATCTTTGATGCCACGCCCCAGCTGGTCCGGGTGCCGGTTTTGTCCCCGCGCGAGCTGAGGCTCGCGCGCCGCTCACCGCGGTTCTTTAGCCGCAGTGTGGTCGCGGGTGTGAAGGGGCCGGTGCGGCTGCTGGCCGTCCCCGTCGATGCGCAGGACAAAGCGCTGGTCGTCGTGGTGGGCACGGGATTGACCGAACGTAACCTCGCGTTGCGCAGCCTGCGGGTTTTGCTGTTGCTGTCGGGCGGCGGGGCGCTGCTGTTGGTGTCGCTGGCGGGGTATCTGGCGGTGGCGGCGGCGCTGAGACCGGTCGAGTCGATGCGCCGCCGGGCGCAGGAGATCAACGAAGCCAATCCGGGGCTGCGGCTGCCGGTGGTGCCGGCCGATGACGAGATCGGGCGGCTGGGCGCGACGTTGAACGTGATGCTGGAGCATCTCGAGCAGGCGTTGATCCGCGAGCGCACGTTTGTCAGCGATGCGAGCCATGAGTTGCGGACGCCGATCTCGATCCTTAAGGCCGAGTTTGAGCTGGCCTTGAGCGGGCCGCAGGACCTTGGCACGCTGCAACGCGCGCTGCGTTCGGCGGCGGAGGAGGCTGATCGTCTCGGCGAGCTGGCGGAGGATCTGTTGTTGATCTCGCGGGGCGGTCACGGTCAACTGGGGCTCGACCACGCACCGACGCTCGTGCGCCAGCTATTTGGTTGCGTACGGGCCCGCTACGTTCACAGGACCTCAAACGTCGAGCGTGAGATCCGGATCGTTGGCAGCGACGGGCTGCAGGTGCGCGCTGACCGCGCTGCGTTGGAGCGGGCGCTCGCCAACCTGGTGGACAATGCGCTGGCGTATGGCCAGGCGCCGATCACGCTTCGGGCGGTCGTGGAGCGCGACACTATCGAGCTGCACGTGGAGGATGCCGGACGCGGCTTTCCCGCTGACTTCCTGGCCCATGCGTTTGACCGCTTCAGCCGAGCAGAGGGCGGCCGCACCACGCCGGGCAGCGGCCTGGGCCTCGCGATCGTCGCTGCGGTCGCGGACGCCCACGGCGGAACCGCCCACGCCGCCAACCGGCCGCCCGCCGGCGGCGACGTGTGGATCACCCTCCCTAGATTTGACCGCACGCCACCAGACGGCGACGCATGAGCAGGTTTCACAGCCAGTCCGCAGGGCGCCCCGGGCGCCGTGGGTTCTTCATCTCGGGCTCATGTGGGGTACCTAGCTTGCGCTGGGCATGGCTCCTCAACCAGAAAGGACCGACCCATGCTCAAACGATTCAAGATGGCCGCTGCGGCGGCGCTCGGACTCACGGCGCTCGCGCTAGGCGGCTCGGCGCTGGCCTCCGCCAGCCCGAGCACTACGCAGCCCCAGGCGACTGGCCCGGACATCGGGAACGTCCAAGCCGGCGACCAGAACACGCCAGACACCGCGCCGGCGGGAGCGACCGAGCCTGACACGAGCGGCCCGGACGTGGGCAACGTCCAAAGCGGTGACCAGAACACGCCGGACCCCTCGAGCGGCGTCTTCACGGCCAGCGCGAAGGCCGCGAGCGAGACGGCGGACACTCCGGATTCCAGCGCGAGCGAAAGCCCGTCTGCCAGCGATGGCCCCGGCGGCCATGCCGACCCGCCCGGCGCCAACAACCAGCAGCAAGGCCCGAACTAACCTAAACAGCAGGGTCAGAACTAGTCTCCACAAGCAACAACCAGCGGAGTCGCACGCGAGTCTTCTCGCGTGCGACTCCAATCCGGTCCGGCGCATACCGGTCGGGACGCCGTCGATGAAAATACTGATCGTCGAAGACAGCGTCAAACTCGCTGCGCTCGTCCGGCGCCGGCTGCAAAACGACGGCCTTGAGGCCGAGGTCACCGCCAACGGCGAAGACGCCCTGTGGATGGCAGCAGCCACCGCGTACGACGTCATCGTGCTCGACGTGATGCTCCCGGGCATCGACGGTTTTGAGACCTGCCGACTGCTGCGCGAGCGTGACATTCGGACTCCCGTGCTGATGCTCACCGCTCGCGGCGCGATCCACGACCGCATCGCAGGACTGGACGGCGGAGCTGATGACTACCTGACCAAACCGTGCTCGCTCGCCGAGCTCGCGGCGCGCGTCCGAGCGCTCTCCCGCCGCGGCCCCGCGCAACAGCTGCCGGTAATCAAAGTCGGACCGCTGAGAATGGAACAGTCCAGCCGCCGCGTATGGTGCCAGAACGAGGAGATCATCCTGACCTCCAAAGAGTTCGCAATCCTCGAGATCTTCATGCGCCACCCGGGAGAGGTGCTGACCCGCGTTGCCCTGCTCGACCAAGCCTGGGACAACGCCTACGAGAACCGCTCCAACGTCATCGAAGTCTACATCCGCAACCTGCGCAAGAAGATCGACGACCGCTTCAAGCTCACCAGCCTCGAAACCGTCCGCGGACGCGGCTATCGCCTGCGCGCCGACGGCGGAACGCCCCGGACCGGCACCGGCACCCGCGCCCGCACAAAACATCGCCCCCGACCCTGACGGGGGCTCGCGCGCGACCGTCCGCGAACGTCTCCCGCGGCAGCGGGGAAGCGCGATGTGCTTTACACGCGACCGCCAAGGCCTTCATCTTCGTTTCATGTCTCTTGGACAGGGTTGGTCGGCGTGACACCCGCCACTCTTCAACGCTTGCTGGCTCCGGCCGCTACCGGCCGGCGCGCCGCAACCCCCGTCACCTTCGCTCACGGGTGTTCTCCGGAGCATCCGTCGCGTCGCCACCCCCGGATCCTCGTCATCGGAGCGGCCCGAGAGACCGTCGCACCGCTTGGCCGCGCGCTGGCGTCATACGACGTGGGTCTCGTGAGCGTCGCCGACGTGCTGCGAGCGTGCCGGCTCGCTACACGCGCCTACGACCTGCTGATCCTCGACCTGGAAGGCGTTCAGGAACCGTGCCTGGATGCCGTTACCGCGCTCGCTCGATACCAGCCCGCGGTGCCGATCATTCTGCTCGCAACCGATGCTCGGCTCGATGAGCGGGTAGCGGGGCTCGATGCCGGGGCGAGTGACTATGTGGTCAAACCGTTCGCCGTCGCCGAGTTCGCCGCGCGAGTGCGCGCGCAGCTGCGGACCGCCGTCGACCGGGCGCGTACAGTCCTCGCCGCAGGCGATCTCGAGCTCGAGCTGATCACCCGCCGCGCTCTGCGTGCCGGCCAAGCGACGGCGCTCACGCCAACCGAGTTCGCGCTGCTCTCACAGTTCATGCGCCGTCCCGGGGAGCTGCTAACGCGCGAGCAGCTGCTGCGCGCCGTCTGGGGCTCTGACGTCCACGTCGCTAGCAACGTGCTCGAGGTGTACATCAGCTATCTGCGGCGCAAGCTCCGCCGCGACGGACAAGCGGACCCAATAGTCACCGTACGCTCGGTCGGGTACCGCCTCAGAACGAGCCCGGTCCACTCGGCGGATTCGTTAGGACGGATGTAGCCGCCCGCCGCATCGATCCGGTGCGCTGGCTGTTGTGTGAGGCAAATGCAGCGATCCACGAAGGGATGACGATGAAGAAATGCATAGGCGGCCTCCCATAGCTGCGTTTCGGCGTCAGGCCAGCCGAGCGCGTAGCCCAGGTACATCTATTGCGCGGGGTGCCGGCCAGGTCAGCTCCGAATGCCGGCCGATCGGCGATCCATGGGGTCTAGCTTGTGCGCTGGACGACGAAGGTTTGGTTAGCGTGATCCAGGGAGGACTGGCTGTTGGCTGAGAGGTCGAACGTGACCGGCTGGCCGACCGGGAACGAAGTGACTCCCTTTGAGGCCAGACATGCTGTGAGGTCGATGGAAAAGCTCATGGTGTTGGCGGGGTTGGCCGGTGCATCCGCGGCCGAGTCCACCAACCAGTCCGATCCCGGCGGCGGGCCGAAGCCGCCGGTCGTTCCCGCCGAGGCCGTGAGCGTTGAGGAAGGGTTGGAGTATGAGGAGGTCGGGCATTGGGGCGAGAGCGTCGAACCGACAGTGGTGGAGCCCGGAACTGGCGCGGTTGCGTAGTCAAGTTCGTAGCCCAGGTGCCCGATGTCCATGAACGTGCTCTCGCCGGCACCGGCCACGCCCGGACGTTGCGGGCGCAGGACTGTGAAGGTGGCGACGACATCGCCGTTGGCGCCGGCCTTTACCTTCAGGGGGTTGTTCTGGGTGCCGAGGCCGGTGGTGTCGGGGTAGCTGATCGTGCCGGCGTCGCCGGCGCTGTCGGAGTAGGCGGTGATGGCGGGGACCGTCGTAAAGACGAAGTCCAATGTCGTCGGCGTCTGGGTGGTAACGCCGTTACTGTCGGTAGCGGTCTCGGAGATGACGTCGCCGGAGCCAATCTGGGCGGTGGTGGCGTTTGGGTTGAGGCTGAATACGTGTCTGCCGTTGGCGTCGGTGCCAAGCAGTCCGGGCGGGACCGCGGGACCGACGATCTCGCCGAGGCCGGTCGCGCTGTCGAGCGAGCCTGCCGGGAACGGCACGGTCCCATAGCCGCCGGCCACGACCGCAACTCCCGGTTGTATGCCCTCCAGCTGCGCTTTGCCGGTGCCGCCCTGGCTGCAGAAGCTCAGACCGTTGCAGTTGAGTTCAACGAGGCTGCCGGCGGGGATGTTGAGGAGTTTGAGGTTGAGATTGGCTTGCAGCGTCGCGTCGATCTGCGCTTGGGTGACCCCTACCGCGTCGACGTTAACGGTGCTGCTCATGTCCAGAAACATCGCCGACATCCACGGCGAGATATTCGACGCCGGGCCGCCGGCTCCCGGAGCCGGGTTACCGCCAACGGGGGGCCCGGGACCGGTGCTGCCGGTGGGACCGGCGGGACCGCTGGCTCCTGTGCCGCCAGTGCCACCGGTCGGCGGAGGAGGTGGCGTGCAGCCGGGCGGCGCCGCAGCGGGCGGCGGAGGACAGACGGCGGCAATCACAGCGCGTGCGCCATGTGTCAGCTTCGTGGGCTTAGCTGCTTTCGTTGCCGGCGCCAGCGACTTCAAGACGCGGGTGCCGGGGAGCGCGATGTTGAACTCGTTGGGAATGCCGATGTGCGCGGGGTCGGCGCCCGCGCCCCCACCGTGGCCCACTCTCTTGGAGACAACGAGTCCAAGATTGAGACCGTTGCCGAGCGGAACACCGTGTCGTGCATAGGCCCAACGCGTCTTATCCAAGCTCTTAGCGGCGAGCCTGGCGGTCCGCCCATAACCCTTACGAAGAATGATGGTTCCGAGGTTGGTCCCGGCTTTGACGCCGACGATGACACGACTGGCGCTGCCACCGAAGACAACGGGACCGGCGTAAACGCCGTTGCTATTGATCAGCTGCAGTGTGACCGTGGCTGCCGGGGCGAGGACGCGGAACGAGCTCCCGCGCGCAAACACGGCCTTGCCGTCGTAGCCAACGACGGCAACCGTGTAGCCCGGAGCGCGGAGGTGGCCGCTGATGTACCCGGCATGCGGTTTGGCGGCGATCGCCGGCGCCACCAGCAACGCGACCGAGCAAGCAACGGCGAGGCCCCCGGCCATCAACTTCGCTGCCGGTGACGTTCTCATCCTCAAGAGGCAGCGTCGGTATCGGCGTCGACAGCACATACGCCGCGCTTTCTCGCCTCGGCGCGGGCTGAGGCTCCGCTCGGCCGCGCCGGAAGCGAGCCGGACACGGATGAGATCCTGCGAGCGGCGTGACGGGATATCGGCCATCGGGTAGGAGAGCATCCCCGCATGCTTTCTTATCGGCCGCGCCGGCGGCGGCCATGAGGATGATCGAGATGGGCTGGCGGAACTCCGCCGCATGCTCGGGAACGACCGGCACCCGGCCGACGATCGCGTCGACGTGCTCACACAAATCCGCGCTGTCGGGCCCCACACCGCAAAGCTGGTCAATGGTCGGCCTTGGTCGTTCCGCCGCTCGCAAGCGCGGTACCGTCGCTGATCGACACCGGCACGGTGACCGCGGCGACCGCGCACTTGAACCGATTGGACATCCGATCCCCTTTCATCGTGGAGACCGCGACGGCAGGAGCCCCCAATGAACAAGATGATGAAACCCCGCAGCGAACCCGGCCGAGCGCCACAGCACACCACCGACGGCGCGACTGGGCGGGCGCGATCGCCGCGGAGGCCACCAGCCGGCAACGCGGGCGGCCCGTGCGCGAGCGTCGCGTGTCGCGCCACCGGTCCGGGCAGCGGTCAGCGTTCGAGCCGCGCGCGAGCGACGAACGCGATCGCGGCATCGAGCGCCCGATCCCAGACGCCGCCGAGGCGGTCGGAAAGCGCATCGATCAGGCCGCGAGGCGGGGGCGTCCAGAGGACGAACGCCGCCGACGCGCCGATCGCGGCACCGCCGAGCACGTCGGTTGGATAGTGCAAGCCGAGCGCGACACGACCGAACGCCAGGATCAACGCGAACACCATCGTCACCGACCCCCACCACCACTTTCCGCGCAGCAGGATCGCAACCGCGATCGCGAACGACGCCGTCGCGTGATCGCTCGGGAAGCTCGCATCCGCCGCATGGCTCACGAACAGGTGCAGCGCCCCACGATGCGCAACGAACGGCCGCGGACGATGCACGAACTCCGTGACCAGCTTGCCGACCACCAGCCCCAACCCCGCGCTCAACCCGCCGGCCACGGCGGCGCGCCGCACCCCCACCCAGCGCCCGTGGCGCGCGAACACGCACACCGCCGCCAGCATGCCCAGGAACAGCACCTCGGCGGCCTGCACGTACGCGAGCAGCGGATCCTCGACACCATCATGCCCCGCCAAGAACCCGTTCAGCGAATGGACAATCGACCAATCCACCCGCCACACGCTTTCACATCAGCTTCACAGCATGCTCCGCACAACTGGCAGCGAGGCCCGCGTTGCTCGCCACCCCGCCCGAATCGACGGTCCTCGGGTCGCAATCGCCGAGGACTGCGACGCGCTGCAGACAGCCCCTAACCACCTCTGCGACCGCCGACCCCACGTAGAGCCAAACCTCAACCGAGAGCGGGATCTACGTCATCTACACGCTCCCGCCACTGAACCTGCCCGCGGAAAGCCCGACGCCGACAATGCGCCCCGGCCGCGGATCTCGCGGAACGCGGAGCGCTGCAGATCTGGAACTGGACACCGGGCGACAACGACCTTTACGCGCTCGTCCCGACCGGCCGCACGCTCACGCTCACGTACCGCGGCACGACCACGGTCATTCGGGGCCGACGCTGCGCGCATCGCGAGCGGCCTCGTGCACGACCACGCGACGATCTCACACCAGCTCGGAAGGCAACCCGAACAAGACGAGTCGGGCCCAGCCCAAACGCCACGCCGCCAATCCCCGTAGCGGCGACAGGTCCGACGGCCCCAAGGGGCCCCAAGGGGCGCAACCACCGCCGAGGCAGGAAGCGCGAGTGACATAGCCGCGCCGCCATCCGGCCATGCGGCGGACCGATAGCGGGGTGCCGGCGACAGGGTTGTCGCCGGCACCCGCCGGGGCTCAGAACTCGATCTCGCTGTCCTCCTCGACCGACGCGTCGGTCTGATCGGTGTCGGGGCGGCCGCCGAAGCGGACGCGGCCGATGACCTGGTGCTTGGAGCGCTTGGTGCCGTCGTCGGCTTCCCATTCGCGGTAGATGAGTCGGCCGGTGACGGCGATCGCGCGGCCCTTCGCCAAGTACTTGGCGCAGGCGTCGGCGCTGGCGCCGAAGCTGGCGACGTCGATGTAGAGCGGTGGCTGGTCGCGCTGGTCGTTGACCGCGAGGCGCATGTCACAGACGCTGCGTCCGTCGGGGAGTGACCGCAGCTCTGGGTCGGCGGTGAGGTGTCCGACGAGGGTGACGCAATTGAGGTTCGGGGCGCTGGTGCTCATCAAGGGTTCCTCCTTTGAGGGATGGGTTGCTGTTGTGTCGTCCGGGAGAGCAGGCGTTGGGGGCGCACGGAAAGGCCGAGCGCAGCGAGCCCGACCAGGGCCTTGCAGTGCTAGCCCCCGACGTCTGCCACCGTGGCGCGAACAACGAGCGAAACCAGCCCCGAACGGGGACCCCGTTACGAGTACGGAGCTCCGGCCGGCTGCGGGCGTCGTGGTAGGAGATGCATTCGCGAGGGGACGTGCCGGCGCGTGAGGGGGGCGCGGCGAAGGTTGGACGGACATAAGCCGGGCGTACCAGCCGTGCCGGTGGCGGGTGGGGTGGAACTCGAACGTCCGTCCTCGCAGCCCATCGGCGGGGCGAGCGCAGAATTCGTTGGCCGTCTGGCCCTGGTTAGGGTCATAGGCGGTAGATGCGAAGAATGCACGCACCGCTGGCGCCTTGCGCTCAGCTCACGCTTGACGCGCTCGACGCGGGCCTTTCAGTCGGCGATGGGGAGATCAGCCTCGCGGATCCTCTGCTGCGCCCCGAGGAGGTCGCTCGTCTGCTCTCGGTGAAGCCGAGCTGGGTCTACGAGAAGGTCCGTGCAGGCGAACTGCCCTGCCTACACGTCGGACGCCACCTACGCTTCACCCGCGCGATGGTCGAGCGCTGGCTCGCTGGCCAGCGTTGAGTGCGGCGATACGCGAAGGCTTGGGAGGCCGTCCGGGGTTAGGCTGGTTCGAGTTCGCGGTCCTCCGCGAGCTCGACATTGACGCCGACGACGGGCCGCGCGAACGCCGTGTCCGCGGTGGCGGCGGCGAAGACGTTGCGGCCGCGTTCGAACGCCTCGTAGCCGTCACCGGCCGCGACCGCGAACGTCACGTCGATCGTGTTCGCTTTGAGATCTTCGCCGACCACGGGGCTCGCATCAGCGTGCGCGGCGAGGAAGGTGTCGAGCAGCGCGTCGGCGTCTTCTGGGTTGCCGCTGTGGTCGAGGGTGATGGTGACGAGGTATTCCATGTCAGCGTCCCTTCCAAGTAAAGCCCATCCGCCGCATCCGCCGCATCCGCGCGACGTAGGGGGCGAGGCTTCCGCCTGGGGTTGAGGGTAGCGTCACGATCCGTTCGCCGCTGGGCGCGTAGGCCTTGTAATGGCCGCCACGCCCGTGGTCGATCCACCAGCCCTGACGCTCGGCCTCCTCGAGCAGCTCCTTGAGCTCCTTCCTGCTCGCCATCACCGACCGCGCACTGTCCCGGTCGCGGTCTTCGCACCGGAGACCGCGCCGGCGGCCGGATCGGGACGCGGCGCCATGAACGCCTCGGCGAGCAGGGTGGCGTCGTCGGCTTGGCTTTTGGCGTGCAGGTAGCGCGCAGTGGTTTGGATGTGGGAGTGGCCCATCCACGACTGGACTTGGACCAATGAGGCGCGGTTGACGGCCATCGAGCCGAAGTAGTGGCGCAGTGAATGAAACGGCAGCGACCGCAGCCCTGCATGTTTGACGGCGGCGCTGTAGCGGCGCCGTAGCGCGCTCGCGTCCAGATGCCGACCGGTGGTGCCGGCGAACACTGGGTCCTCATCGGCCCTGAAATGTTCGCGTTGGCCGAGCCGGGCGAGCGCCTGCGCGACCTCGGCGACCATCGGGACGCTCCTGATCTTGCCGCTCTTGGGAGTCACCAATTGCCCGAAGCTGTAGTTCGCGCGGACACGGATCGCCTGGCCGGGAAAGTCGATGTCGCGCCAGCGCAACGCGACCAGCTCACCGCGACGCAACCCCGTCATCGCCGCGGCCAGAAAGATCGCCGCGTCCTGATCGCTCGCAGCCGCGCGCGCGAGCGCGTCGATCTCCGCGCGCGAGTAGAAGTCGTAATCCCCGGAATAGCGCACCTGCTGGCGCTCAACACCAGCGGTCGGGTCCTCCTCGATCCAGCCACGCGAACGGGCGTGTGCGAAAATCGCCCGGACGATCATCAGCAGCTTCTCGCTCGTGCGCCCGTACGGCAGTCGGTCATACCACGCCTTCACGCGCGACGGCTGCAAATCGCGCAGCGCCGTCGTCGCGAACGGCGCACGCCCATACAGGGTCTCGCTCGCTTCGTCGTCCTGCGGCGCGGGAATCAAGTAGGCGTCCAGAACCTGCCGGTAGTCCTTCAACGTCGAGCGCTTCAGATTGCGCTTGCGCTCACCATGCGCGTACCACGCCTCTGCGGCATCGGCGAACGTGACCGGCGTCCCCCGCGCAGTCCGCGGTGTCGCACGCCGTACAGCATCATGTTCGAGCAGGCGGCGCAACTCGGCCGCAGCCTCCTTCGGCGTCAGATATGAGGAGTCGGGCTTCGATCCATCAGCGGCGTGCCAGACAATCGCGCCGCGTGCCGTCTTCTTTCCGGAGCTCTGCACCCACGCCTTGCCGATCACCCGCGAATGCTTACCGTCCGCATCCCACCAAAACGCCCGCCAACGCCGCGCGCCACGCTCGCCGATCACCTGCAGATGACCATTCGTCGCAACCTCCTGCTTCACGTTCACGTCATCAGGCTACCATGACGTGTTCCCCAGCGTGTTCCCGAAACGGGCCATCTAGGTGTCGCAACCTGCCGAGAAAACGGCGCAAAATCGGATAAAATCAGCTAACTTTAGCCCATCGCGACTGCCTTACAAGCAGGAGGTCGCTGGTTCGAGCCCAGCACCGCCCAGTAGCGCACTACCAGCAGACCCCGCTGTTTTTGACCTGCACCGCTTGGCGTTCAATGGACGGCGCCCTCGCGGTCTGTACTCCAGCTTCGGCGGCTGTGCACGCGTGCGCGGCTAGCGCCGGGTCGATTTGCGCGAACAGCTCGCCTGCGTGTACGTAATCGCCCGGGCGGAGGTAGCCTTGAGTGCCTGGTCTCCTGAGGAGGGATGACCGTAGGCAGAACGAGTCTTGGATTGCGTGCGCAACGTGCGGCCTTCGCTCTGGCGGCGATGCTGTGCGCCATCGGGCTCGGCGCGACCGCGGCGCGGGCCGCGGCGCCGTTGGCGTGGGCGTGGACGCCGCCCGCCCGGGCGGACTCCGGCACGCACTCCCTCACCGCGCTCACCTGCCGGTCGGCCTCGCTGTGCGTCGCGGTCGACGGTGGCGGCGACGTCTTTTCGAGCACGGCTCCGGTGAAGGGCGTGTGGCATGGACCCAGGGCGATCCACCCGTTTTCGCGCCTCGCCGCGGTCTCGTGCCCGTCGTCTGCGCTGTGCCTCGCTGTCGATAACGCCGGCAACGCCTATTACGGCGCGCCGGCGACCAGCGCGTCGACCTGGACTCCGGAGAACATTGACATGATCACCCCGCTGAGCGGGATCTCGTGCCCTTCGGTCGCGCTCTGCGTGGCCGTCGACCGGGCGGGCAACGTCCTGGCGTCCACGAGTGCCGGCAACCCGATCACGTGGTCTCTTCCCATGCCGGTGGACGGCTTGCACGCCCTCACGGCGGTCTCGTGCCCGACCGTCTCGCTGTGCGCCGCCGTCGACGACGCGGGCGATGTGCTCGTGTCTACGAATCCGACGAGCATGTCGTCGTGGCACAGGACGCCGTTGACGAGCACGGGCGCCTCGACCGCGGTGTCGTGCAATGCGTCGGCGTTGTGCGTCGCGGTGGCGAGCGGCGGCCGCGTGTACGCAACGGCCAGCGTCGTCGCCGCGCCGGTTACGTGGTCGGCCACACCGGTCGACCCGCTCGGCTCGCTGTCGGCGGCGTCGTGCAGTGACGTCGGCCTGTGTGTGGTCCTGGACCGTGCGGGCACCGCGTTCGAGAGCGACAACCCGACCGCCAGTCGGCCCACGTGGGCGTCGACGGTGATCGACGCCGGCCACGCTGCACTGTCCGGCGTGTCGTGCCTCGCCGCCGGGTTCTGTGTCGCAGCCGACGACGCTGGCGACACCTTGGCAGCGACGCTGCCCGCGCCCGCCGTCACGACCGGCAGCGGCACGGCGTGGTCGCAGACGGCCGCCGAATTGAGCGCGCGCGTCAACCCCAACGACGCGATGCTCGTCGACTGTCACTTCGATTACGGGGTGAGCACCGCCTACGGTGGGAGCGTGCCGTGCAGCGCCGCGCCGGCCGCGACCAGCGAAGGCCAAGCCGCCGTCGCGCGGATCAACGGCCTGCGCGCATCGACGACCTATCACTTCCGGATCGCCGTAGCGAGTGGCGTCGCGACGGCCGACGGGGGCGACGCTCTGTTCACCACTCCCCCACCGTTGAAGGCGAGCCCCGCGCTCAGCGGGACGGCGGCCGTCGGCAGCACGCTGGCGTGCACGCCGCACGTCAAGACGACCCCGACAGAGACGCTCACGTACGCGTGGCTGCGCGACTCGCAGCCGATCGCCGGCGCCACCACGGCGGGCTACCTGATCGTCCCCGCCGACCAGACCCACCATCTGAGTTGTCAGGTGACGGTCTCGGGCGACGGCGGCAGCGCCTCCGCGACGAGCGGCTTTGACGCTGTCCCGTTGCAGGTCGTCGAGACCTTCGTCGGCCAGGCGACGCGGGGGGCGACTTCGATCAGCGCGCCCGTCACATGCTCGCCCATGGCGGCCGGCAGCTGCACGATCAGGCTGCGGCTTAGCGCGAATCGGATCGTCCACCATCGACGCCAGTCGGTGATCGTCGGATCCTTCACGACCAAGCTTCGCGCGGGGAGGCGGCGCACCCTCTCGATACCGCTCAACGCTGTCGGTCAGGGTCTGCTGAAGAAGCGGCACCGGCTGGCGGCGACGATGGACGTGAGCGGAACGGTCGTCGGAACGCTCACCGCAAAGCTCCGAACCGAAAAGCTCGTGTTCGGCACACAGGTACGGCGAGCACGGCGGCCGCAACTACGCACTCTTCACTGCCGGTGCGGTTCTGGACCTCTCCCGTCGGACCGCACAGCGCGGTAGAAGCCAACAGGTGCTTGTCACCAGAACGGCGTCGTTCGCGGCGTCGCGCGACTTCGAACGGCTGGTCAAGTCGTTGACCGACCAGGCCCGAGCGCATTCACCGCCAGCACCGCGCATCTCCGTCGTCAGGCCCGAGCAAACGCCTCTACCTCGCGGAGGACCGCAGGCCCGTAGGCATAATCGTTGGGCTGCTTGGCCGCCGCCGCCGTCGACTTCGGCCAGAACCACGGCTCCGCGCCGCCGGCATAGCGACCGGTGGGCTCATCGATCGACACGAGATACCGGCGCTCGCCGGGATCAGCCTGAAAACGGCTACCCGGCGTGGCGTGGCCAGAAGCTAAGCATTGGATCGAGCCTCCAAATCGCGCGCACCGTTTGCGTCGGGTTTGCGCGGGCTGTCCGGCCTCGCGAGAGCAGCGGTCAGCGAGGAGCCAGCCAGCCGGCAGGCGTGCGAACCGCGTGCCCGGCCGCCACGAGTTCGGCGAGCGCGGCGCTGAGCACTTGGCCGTGCCCGTCGTATCCCGCGGCGCCGGCAATCTCTTGGCGAGTGCGCGGCTCGTGCCCGAGCACGTGCTCGATGCGGCCGGTTAGAAGTGGTGCGTATTGATGCATCTCTCTACCCCTATCGACGGCTCAGTCCTTTTCCTTGCGCCGGATGTTGCAGCGCCC
>Ga0307372_10000739_pt1 | contig 57342 bp, 61 predicted proteins | sample OX1MG_FD_202533 | JGI IMG/M metagenome (GOLD analysis project Ga0307372, IMG submission 202533) | Soil microbial communities from Risofladan, Vaasa, Finland - OX-1 | ecosystem: Environmental > Terrestrial > Soil > Coastal area > Acid sulfate soil | place: Finland: Risofladan, Vaasa | collected...
GCGGCGCGCGGCGCATACGCCTACATCCTGGAAGAAAATCCAGACGACCTGCAAAGCGCAATCACGATCACGTTGCGTCGTTTCACCGACTATCAGACTCTTCAAGGAGCCTTCGAGCGCGGAAACAAGCAGAACCGACAAGAGCTGGAAACGATCCGAATCCGGCAACGAGACGCGCTCGCTCTCCACGACGGTGTAGTGCAGGGACTCGCCGTCGCACAGCTCGCGCTCCAGCTCGACTTCACGGAGCACTCGCGCGAGGCGCTAGAGGCAACGCTGCTGCAAGCCAAAGCGCTCGTCGCCCGGGCCGTCCAGGAACTCGCTGCAAGCGGGATCTCGCACGAACAACTGATCCGCGACGCAGCCCGCCAGCCTGCCTGATGAACAAGTCGGCCTCATCGGCGAACGGGAGAGAGATCCGCGTCTTGATCTGCGACGACGTCGACGCGATGCGCATGCTGCTCCGGGCAGTTGTCGAGCAACGAACCGGCCTCCGAGTCACCGGGGAAGCGAGCGACGGCAACCAAGCCGTCGCAGAAGCGAAGCGGCTTCAGCCCGACGTGATCCTGCTCGACCTCTCGATGCCGGGGCGCACAGGGTTTGACGCGCTCCCCGAGATTCGTCAGGTCGCGCCCGAAGCAAAGGTGATCGTTCTCTCCGGGTTCGCCGCCTCGACGACCGAAGCGGCGGTCCTCGAGCTCGGAGCCGCTCTGTTCATCGAAAAAGGAGCGCATCCTCACGTGATTGTGAGTGCCATCGAGGGGGTTGCGGCGAAGCGGCCGCTGGTGCTGCTCTGAGTCGCGCGCCGATCTCCCCTCGAGCACTCGATCGGACAACGTTGGCACAAGTGCGGCCGCACGATCGTGGGCGTCTGCGGCAACACGCGGGTTAGCAGCGGATCCTCGACGCGCCCGGGAGGATTCGAACCTCCGACCCGCGGATTAGAAGTCCGCCGCTCTGTCCACTGAGCTACGGGCGCGTGCCGCAGAGGGTACCGCTGGAACAACGGGGCTCCCGCCACGCGAGGCGTTACGCTGTAGCGGCTTCGCGGTGGCGGTAGCTCAGCTGGTAGAGCCCCGGGTTGTGGTCCCGGTGGTCGCGGGTTCGAATCCCGTCCGCCACCCTCGTGAACGAACGGCGCGGGCCCTGGAGACAGACGATCTCTCGGTTTCGCCGCCGGCCGCTCGGGCTCGCGGCGCTCGCAATCGTCGTGGTTTTCGTCGTCGTGGGCGCGCTCGGCGGGGTGCTTGCGCCGTATTACCCGGGCCAGGAGTTCGTCCAGTTCATCGGCGGATCGAGCGAAAGGCCGAAGCCGACGAAGGCTGCGAACGAGACCGCGACGACGACCGACGCGGCGAGCAGCAGGCGGCGGAAGACGAACGTCGCCATCCGTTGGACTTTAGTAGGGTGACGGGCCGTGGCTGACGCCCTCACCCAGTTGAAGGCACGCCTGACCGACGTGCACGGCATTCAGGACGTCGCCTCTCTCCTCGTCTGGGACCAGCGCACGACCATGCCGACCGCCGGCGTCGGTCATCGCGCCCAGCATCTCGCGCTGCTCCAGCGCCTCGCGCACGAACGGCTGACCGACCCCGAGATCGGCCGCCTGCTCGACGAGCTGGATGCGGGGTCGCTCGACCCGGAGTCGGACGATGCGGGCCTCCTACGGCTCGCGCGCAGGACGTACGACAAGGCCGTCCAGGTCCCCGTCGAGCTTCGGAGCGAGATGGCCATCGCCTCGGCCGAGGCGAACCCGATCTGGGTGAAGGCGAAGGAGACGTCGGACTTCCAGCTGTTCCTTGGCCCGCTCGAGCGCAACGTGGATCTGCGCCGGCGGTACATCGAGTGCTTCGGGCCGCAGGACGAGATCTACGACATCCTGCTCGACGACTTCGAGCCGGAGATGAAGACCGCAGAGGTCACGCGCATCTTCGACGAGATCAAGGCCGAGCTCGTGCCGCTGATCGCGGAGTTGCGCGACGGGGAGGTCGACGACTCGTTTCTCTTCGGCCACTTCCCCCTCGACCGCCAGATCGCCCTCGATCACGAGGTCGTCGATCTGTTCGGCCACCGGCCGGACACATGGCGGATCGACCCGACCGAGCATCCATTCGCAGGCGGCGCCGGCATCGACGACGTCCGCATCACGACGCACTACTACGAGGACAGTCTCAAGTCGCTCTTCTCGACCATGCACGAATACGGTCACGGGCTCTACGAGCACCAGATCCCGCGCCGCTTCGCGAATCTCCCGATCGGCACCGGCGCCTCGCTCGGCCTGCACGAGTCGCAGAGCCGACTGTGGGAGAACCTCGTCGGACGCAGCATGCCGTTCTGGCGCTTCTTCTATCCGCGCCTGCAGGAAGTCTTCGCGGAGCAGTTCCGCGGCGTCGAGCTCGACCGTTTCTACGCCGCCGTCAACCGCGTGCGCCCGTCGCTCATCCGCATCCGTGCCGACGAGGTCACGTATGGGATGCACGTGATCCTCCGGTTCGAGCTCGAGCAGGACATCGTCAACGGCCGCGTCGAGCTGCGCGACCTGCCGCAGCGGTGGGCGGAGAAGATGGACGAGTACCTCGGCGTCGAGGTGCCCGACGACGCGAGCGGCGTGCTCCAGGACACCCACTGGGCCTCGGGGCTCATCGGGTACTTCTCGACCTATCTGCTCGGCACCGTGATGTCGGTGCAGATCTGGGAGAAGATCCAGGAGGACGTGCCCGATCTCGATGACCGCATCGAGCGCGGGGACTTCACCGCGCTGCGCGAGTGGCTCGGCGACAACGTGCACGAGCTCGGGCGGAAGTTCACGCCGCAGGAGACGCTGCGACGAGCGACCGGCTCGGGCATCGACGCGAAGCCGTACCTCGCATACCTGAAGCGCAAGTACGGCGCCCCCGTCGCCGCCTAGCGCCCGGGTTACCCTTCTCCGGCTCGGCCCCGTAGCTCAGCGGATAGAGCGGCAGACTTCGAATCTGCGCGCGGAGGTTCGACTCCTCCCGGGGCCATCGCGCGATAGCCATCCTCGATTTGGAGGATGGGCAGTCCGCGATCTCTCGACTGGTCGGGCGGCCGCTCTGGCCCGATGATCCTTTGTATGACCGTGTCTACGGAGATCCCCACCGTGCACGAGGAGAACTCCGGCCGCTATCGCGACATCGTCGAAAACGCGAGCGACCTGATCTTCACGGTCGATCTCGACGACCGCATCACGAGCGTCAACGCCGCGTTCGAACGCGCGCTGGGCCGCTCGCGTGCGGATCTGCTCGGCCGGCCGCTCTCGAGCGTTGTCGTGCCCGCATGGCACGGACAGCTTCGTGACGCGACGTCGGCGAAGCTCGGGGGCGGTCCGAACGCGACCGTGTACGACCTCGAGTTGCTCGCCGAGGATGGCCGGATGGTGCCCGTGGAGGTGTCGAGCTGGGTCGTCGTGGAGGACGGGCAGCCGCGCGCCGTTCAGGGGATCTGTCGCGATATGAGCGAGCGCAACGCTACCGACGCGGAGCTGCGGACCATGCGGGCGGAGCTCGCCAAACGGGACGACTTTCTGCGGCGCGCGTTCGAGGACACCGCGGTCAGCATGGTCGTGACGACGGCAGACGGTGTGATCGAGCGCGCCAACCAGGCGTTTTGCGACCTGCTCGGCTACGCGGCGGCGGAGTTGTGCGGGACGAGCTTGGTCGACATCACGCATCCCGACGATCGGGACATGGTCCTGGCTGCGATCGGGCAGCTGCGCAGCGGCGAACTGCGTCGCTTCACCGGCGAGAAGCGCTACCGGTGCAAGGACGGTGGAACCGTGCGGACCCAGATCGGAATCTCACCGATCCTGAACGCGTCCGGCGAAGTCACGTCGTTCATTTCGCAGATCCTCGACGTGACCGAACAGCGGGCGGTGGAGGCCGCGCTGCACGAAACGGGCGAGCTGTTCCGCGCCGCGTTCGAAGACGTCGAGGCCGGGATGATGCTCGTGGCGCCCGACGGACGGGTCGTGCACGGTAACGCGTCGCTGTGCGCCCTGCTCGGCTACACGCCGGAGGAGCTCCGGGAGCTCGACGTCCTTACGCTCACCCACCCTGATGACCACGATCTGACACACGAGACCCTCGCCGGGCTGGCGAGCGGAGAGCTGAACAGCCAGACGGTGGAGAAGCGCTACCTGCGCAAATCGGGCGAGGCTGTCTGGGCTCGCAGGTCGATCTCGACCGTCAGGGACGCGAACGGTGACCTGACGTGCACCGTCGCGCAGATCAACGACGTCAGCGCGCGGCGCGAGAGCGAGGAACGCTTTCGGCGGCTCTTCGAGTCGAGCCCGCAGGGAATGGCGGTTGTCGACGAGGGCGGCAGGCTCCTCCAGACCAACGCCGCACTCGGGGAGATCCTCGGCTGCGACTCGAGCGAGCTCGTCGGCCGCAAGTTCACCGAGTTCACGCACCCCGACGACTGCGCGACGGACATCGAGCTCTACACCGAGCTGATGGAAGGCCGGCGGACGCACTACGAGCTGGAAAAGCGCTTCCTCCGGCCGGACGGCGGGGTGGTCTGGGGGCACCTGACCGCGTTTGCGCTCCCCAATCCGGGCGGCGGCCCGCGTCTCGCGATCGGCGTCCTCAGTGACATCAGCGAGCGCCGCGCGCTCGAGGATCAGCTGCGCCAGTCCCAGCGGATGGAGGCGGTCGGCCAGCTCGCCGGCGGCGTCGCGCATGACTTCAACAACCTGCTCACGGCGGTCGCGAGCTACTGCGACCTCGCGTCGGATGCGCTCGAGGACGACAGCAATCCGGTGCTGCGCGCCAGCGTCGACGGCATTCGCAGCGCGGCCGGTCGCGCAGCCGAGGTGACCCAACAGTTGCTCGCCTTCAGCCGGCAACAGGTGCTCGAGCTGAAGCCACTCGATCTCAACTCAGCCGTGGCCGATCAGACGCGCTTGCTCCGGCGCCTGCTCGGCGACGACGTCGACGTTCGCCTTGCGCTGGAGCCCGGACTTCCTGCGGTGACAATGGACGCGGGTCAGCTCGCGCAGGTGGTGATGAACCTCGCCGTCAACGCACGCGATGCGATGCCGGCCGGCGGGACACTCACCATCGAGACGCAGAGCGTCGATCTCGAGAGCGCGCCGACGATGACGGGCATCGTCAGCGGGCCGCACGTGCTGCTCGCCGTCAGCGACACCGGTTGTGGGATGGACTCGACGATACGCGAGCGAATCTTCGAGCCGTTCTTCACAACGAAGGAGCTCGGCAAAGGCACCGGCCTCGGCCTCTCCACCGTGCTCGGCATCGTCGAGCAGTCGGGTGGCCGCGTGAGCGTGTACAGCGAGCTGGGCGTCGGGACGACCTTCAAGGTGTACATGCCGATGGGCGGTGCTGCCCCTGCGCACAAACATGCGCCTGCCGGCGTCGCGAAGCTCGATCGTCCGGTCGGGAGCGGCGTCATCCTCCTCGTCGAGGACAACGACGCCGTTCGGCGGCCGGTCGCGCGGCTCCTCTCCGACCTCGGCTATGAGGTCGTGCCTGCGGATGGGCCCGAGGAGGCGTTGCGGCTTGCCACGGGGCGGACGCTCGATCTCCTCGTCACCGACGTCGTCATGCCGATGATGAACGGCCGGCAGCTCGCAGAGCGACTGCTGGCCGACCGGCCCGAGCTGAAGGTCCTGTACATGTCCGGCTACACCGACGATGCCGTGATCGCGCGCGGGGTCATCGAAGCAGGCACAGCGTTCCTGCAGAAGCCGTTCGGTGCCGACCGGCTCGCGCAGAAGATCCGCGAGTTGCTCGACGCCGACTAGCGATGCTCTAGTCGATCAGCGACATCCGCAGCGCGTTGGCCACCGCCTGTGTCCGCGTGTCGGCCTCGAGCTTCGCCATCGCCTTCTCGATGTGGGTGCGCACGGTGAGCGGGGAGATGCCCAGCTCGAGCCCGACCTGCTCGTTCCGCATGCCGTCGGCTAGGAGCCGCAACACCTCGCGCTCGCGCTTCGTCAGTCCCGGGATGCGCGCTGTTGCATCCGGTCCCGCGAGGACGCCGGCGAGCACGGGATCGACATACGTCTGGCCGCCGGCAACGGTGCGGATCGCGCGCACGAGATCGGACAGCGGCGACTCCTTCAGCACGAAGCCGCGCGCACCCGCGTCGATCGCCTCGATGACGATGGCCCGCTCCGCGTACCCGGTGTAGATGATCACTCCGGTCGGGCATCCCGCGGCCGCGAGCTGTCGCGCTACCTCGATGCCGCCCATTCCCGGCATCTGCACGTCGACGACCGCGACGTCGGGCTGGAGCTCCTGGACGCGTGCAACCGTGTCCGCGCCTTCTCCTGCCGTTCCGGCGATCTCGATCCCTTCCTCGCTCGCGAGGAAGCGGGAGACCGCGTCGACGATTGCGGGATGGTCGTCGGCCACAAAGCACCGCAAGGCCATGGTTGGACAAAAGTATAGGCGCAGATCAGACGATCAGTGAATCGCGGAGCGCGACCGCGACCGCCTGCGTGCGCGTCTTCGCGCCGAGCTTCGTCATCGCCCGGTGAGCGTGCGCCCGAACGGTGTCCGGAGAGAGGAAGAGCTCGGCACCGATCTCCCCGTAGGAACCGCCTTCTGCGAGGAGCCGGAGCACCTCGCGCTCGCGGCCGCTCAGGCGTTTGGCGGCGGCCGGGTCGGTGCGCGCGAGCTCGGCGGCGAGGACCGGGTCGATGTACACCGAGCCCGACGCGATGAGGTCGATCGCGCGCGTGAGGTCGTCGAGTGGCGAGTCCTTCAGGGCGAAGCCCTGTGCGCCGGCATCGAGCGCTTCTGCGACGAGGCCGCGGTCGGCGAATCCGGAGTAGAGGAGCACTGCGGTCTCCGGCGAGACCGATTTGGCCGACCGGGCGAGCTCGAGGCCGCCGAGCCGCGGCATGCGGAGGTCGGCGACGCACACGGCCGGACGGTACAGCTCGATCGCCGTGAGGGCCTGCTCCCCGTCGCGTGCGGTCGCGACGACGGCGTATCCAGCGGCGGAGAGGTACCGCGCCACGCAGTCGACGATGGGGGGATGGTCGTCTGCGATGAGGCAGGTGACCGTCGATCGATCGGGATTGGGCTTGGTCATACGGCAACTGCCTCCTCATGGCGTACGAACGAGCGCGCGAACGCGTCGACGACTGCCGGGTCGAATTTCCGTCCACGCTGTTCGATGACGAACGTAAGGGCATCCTCCGCCGTCCACGCCCCGCGGTAGGGGCGGTCGCTCGTGAGCGCGTCGAAGACGTCGGCGACGGTGACGATCCTCCCCGCGAGCGGAATCTCGTCCCCGGCCAGCCCGCGCGGATACCCGGAGCCGTCCCAGTTCTCGTGATGCGTCCAGGCCACGGTCGCAGCCAGCTCGAGAAGCTCGTTTCCGGAGCCGGCGAGCAGCTCCCGTCCGACCTCGGTGTGACGTTCCATCACGCCGCGCTCGTCGGGGGAGAGCGCGCCCGGCTTGCGCAGGATCGCCTCGCTGATCGCGATCTTGCCGATGTCGTGCAGCGGGCCGGCCAGCCGCAGCCGCTCGGCGACGACGGCGGTCAGTCCGAGCTCGACCGCGATCAGGCGCGCGGATTCGGCGACGCGCTCGACGTGCTCGCCGGTCTCGAGATCGTGAAACTCCATTGCGCGGCCGAGCCGGGCGACCGTCTCCGCGTATGCGCGCCGCAACTCTTCCTCCGACACTGCGATCGCGGCGTAGGCCTGTTCGAGCTGCGCGGAGCGGGACTCCTCGAGGCGGCTGCGGTGGATCGCGCCGGCGACAGCGATGAGAAGGTCGTTCGGGACGAAGGGCTTCGTGAGGTAGCCGTGGGCGCCGAGCGCGAGCGCGCGGTCGGCCGTGTAGGGGTCGTCGTGGCCGGTCACCATCACCGTGGCTGTGGCCGGCAGGGCGGCGAGCTCGGAGAGGAGCACGAGCCCGGACTCCCCGGGGAGGCCGATGTCGCAGAGGACGACCGAGTAGTCGTGGACGGCGAGGAGCCGCCGGGCCTCGTGGGCGTCGCCGGCGCAGTCGCAGGTGTAGGCCGCCGCGTGCAGCACTCGCTTGATGCACGAGCGGACCTGCGGGTCGTCGTCGACGCAGAGAATCGGCTTTGCGGTCACTCCCTCATGATCCGTGCGACCGGTCGCCGATGGAATCCGTCCGGAACCGGACTCTCACCTGGGATCTATGGCGTCGTGCCCTCCTGCAAAGAGAGTAGTTTGAGCGCGTGCTCGAACTGACACCCGACGAGCTCCTGTCCACGACACGCGCCGTCCGCAAGCGCCTCGACCTCACCCGGCCGGTCGAGCGTGAGGTGCTCGAGGAGTGCCTCAGGCTCGCCCAGCAGGCGCCCACGGCGAGCTATTCGCAGAACTGGCACTTCGTCGTCGTGACCGACGCAGAGAAGCGGGCGAAGCTCGGGGAGCTCTGGCGCGAGGTCGCCTTCCCGTATCTCCAGCGGGGCGGAGGGCCGCGCGAGGGGCAGATGGCGCGGATCGGCGACGCCGTCGTGCACCTCGCCGACCACATCCACGAGGTGCCCGTGCACGTGATCCCGTGCGTGGTCGGCCGCTATGAGGGGAAGTCGAACCCGCTCGTCGCCTCGATGTTCGGGTCGATCGTCCCGGCAGCCTGGTCGTTCATGCTGGCGGCCCGCTCGCGCGGGCTCGGCACGTGCTGGACGACGTTCCACCTCATGCACGAGCGCGAGGCGGCCGAGATCCTCGGCATCCCCTACGACGAGGTCACCCAGGTGGCGCTCATCCCGGTGGCCTACACGATCGGAACGGACTTCAAGCCGGGCAAGCGCAAGTCCCTGGACTCGATGGTCCATTGGGACGAGTGGTGAGTCAGGGCGAGAGGTAGCGCCCGAAGTACTCGAGGACCGCGTCGAACCTTTGGACGCGGTGCATGGGTGAGCCGCTGCGGGTGAGCTCGTGGCTCTCCGCCGGGAAGCGCAGGAGCTCGACCTCCTTGCCGAGCAGGCGCAGCAGCGAGAACAGGTGCTCACCCTGCTCGACGGGGCAGCGCAGGTCGTTCTCGGAGTGGAGGATGAGCAGCGGCGTCTCGATGTTCTTCGCATACGTCGACGGCGACTTCTCGAGATGCGACTCGACGTTGTCCCACATCGGGCCGCCGAACTGCCGCTCGAACACCCAGAACAGGTCGCTCGAGCCGAACATGCTCACGAGGTTGTTCACGCTGCGCTCGGTGATCGCGGCCTTGAAGCGGTTCGTGTGCCCGACGATCCACGACGTCATGAATCCTCCGTACGAGCCGCCGATCACCCCCATGCGCTCGCCGTCGAGGACGTCGAACTTCTCGAGCGCTGTGTCGACGACGGCCATGACGTCCTCGTAGTCGACGGTGCCCCACCCCGGCCCGGCGTCTCCGACAGGCCCGCGAATCGCGCGTCCCCACTCCTCCGAGTGGCCGGACCCGCCACGGGGGTTCGAGAACAGGACGACGTAGCCGCCGCCGGCCATCACTTGCACCTCGTCGAAGAACCCGGTGCCGTACTGCGTGAACGGGCCGCCGTGGATGGTCAGAATGACCGGGTAGCGCTTCTTGGGATCGAAGCCCGGAGGGCGGACGAGCCACGCGTCGACCTCGGTGCCGTCCTTCGACACCGCGGTGAAGCGCTCGGGGTCGCTCAGTTCGCGCCCTGCGGTGAAGTCCTTGCCGACGTGCGTGAGCTGCTTGCCGTCGCGGCCGCTGTAGAGCTCGCGCATCGTCGTGTGCGTGCTGCCGACATAGACGAGCGCGTCTCCGGCGACGTCGAAGCCGCCGATGACCTGCTCGCCGCCGACGAGCAGCTCCGGTTCGCCTCTGGCGTCCGCAGCGACGGAGTACAGGTGGGCGTTGCCGCCGTCCTCGACCGCGAAGACGATGCGGTCGCCGTTCCACACCGGCCCGCGAATGGGCGGGTACGGCCCGCACTGGCGGTCGAGCGAGGCGGTGAGGACTTTCGCCGCGGCGCCGGGCTTCGCCGCGACGGCGATCTGCGTGTGATGCGGATCGGTGCCGTCCTCGACGGTCCATTCGTACGCGAGCCGGCCGTCGGCCGAGAGTGCGGGCCAGCCGCACGCTGCGTCGTCGCCGGTGATCTGCTCCGGCTCGCCGCCGGACGCGTCGACGGCGTAGAGCCGTGTGATGAGCTCGACGTCCCAGTCCGGGGTGCGAAGCGAAGCGAAGAAGACGCGCTTCCCGTCGGGTGACCATGCAGGCGTGTCGTCCTCGAAGTCGCCGTCGGTGAGCTGGCGCGTGTTGCCGTCGAGGTCGACGATCCAGAGGTGCTTGCGGCGGTCGCCCGTCCAGCCGACGCTGTCGAGCTTGTGGAAGACACGCCGGAAGCGGCGCGGTGTGCGCTTGCGGTCGTCCTCTTCGTCGTAGGCCTCGTCGCGGTCGCGCGCGGTGAAGAGGATGCGGGTCGAGTCGGGCGACCACTCCGCGCTCTCGACACTCTCCTTCAGGTCGGTGAGCTTGCGCGCCTCGCCGCCCTCGGCCGGGATGACATAGAGGTTCCCCGGCGTCTTGTCGTCGCCGCGGTTGGACACGAACGAGAGCCACCGGCCATCTGGCGACCAGCGCGCCATCCCGTCGCGACGGTCGCCGAAGGTGAACTGCTCCGGCTCCGCGGATCCATCGATCCGTGCGATCCAGATCGCGCCGCGGTAGTCGTTCTTGTCCTTGTCGATCGACCAGACCTGATACGAGGCGCGCGTCCCGTCCGGTGAGATGCGGGGGTCGGCGACGCCGGTGAGCTCATAGACGTCCTCGGGTCGCATTCCGGCCACGAGGCGGGACTATAGATCGGAGGACGTTGCCATGAGACGATTGGCGCATGGCGACGGTCGAGGCGGTTGAACGGCGGATCGAGAACGTGGAGGGGTTCCGCGTTGCGGTGCGCCACCTGGACGGGCGGAACGTCCGCGGCGACCGGACGCACATGCCGACGTACCAGTTCCGGCGCGCGATGGCAGACGCGGCCAACGTGAAGGCGTGGCGCGAGGGACGCTTCCGCGGGCGCTACCCGGGCTTCGAGGTTGACGTGCTCCATCGCGACGGGACGCGCGCCCACGGCGGGACGCTGCTCGGCACGATCCGGGCCGAGTACCGTTAGTCGCGCGCGCGGGCGTGGCGAAACGGTAGACGCGCCGGCCTTAGGAGCCGGTGGGCGAAAGCCCGTGGGGGTTCAAGTCCCTCCGCCCGCACTCGGCACTACGCGAGATCGCGTCTGGTGAATGCAGTCGCGGTGGGTCAACGTCTAGTGACGAGTCGCGCGCGCCACGCGACCGCGCCGGCCATCGCCGCCCAGAGGAGCGAGACGACGCCGACGAGGAGCCAGGACAACGCGTTCATCGTTCGGTTGGATCCATTCGCCGGAGTGATCCTGCATCCTTCTACCGGACGACGCGTTCGATGTGCTCGGCGGCGCGGCGCAGGGCGTCGTCGTCGAAGAGATACGGCGTCGTGTTCGGGATCGCGTGCTCCGGCGCGTCCAGGTCGGGCGATCCGGCAGCGGCGTTCAGCGCATACCGGATGGGGATCTCGTGACAGACGACGAGCGTCGCGGTCTCGTCTCGGTCGAGCAGCCGCCGGAAGGCGCGCGCGTACCGCCGGGCCGCGTCGTCGAGGCTCTCGCCGCCGGGGAACCGATCCGCCCACGTGTGCGCGTGCTTCCACGCTCGATACTCGCTGAGCGTGTCTCCCTCGAGCTCGCCGACGTCGATGTCATCGAGGAGCGGCTCGACGAGGAATGGGACGTTCCGCCCCTGCAGGATGCACTCGGCCGTCTCCTTCGTTCGCTCGAACCGGGTGTGGACGCAGAGCTGGAGCCCGAGCGGCGCGAGCTGGTGCCCCAGGCGAGCCGCTTCGGCCCGCCCCTCGTCCGTCAGCGGCACGGGGATGGCGGGATCGCTGTTGATTCGACCCTCGACGTTCAGGGTGGAGTGGGCGTGCCGAGTCAGGATGAACAGGCGCAACCGAGGCCGCAGGCTACACCCCCTCTGCTTGAATGGCCGGGTGCAGACACAAGTCGAAGAGCTGCCCGAGAACCGGGTCCGGATCACGGTGCAGGTGCCGTCGCACGACGTCCACCACGCCGTCGAGCACGCCGCCACCGACCTTGCGAAGAGCGCGAAGATCCCCGGCTTCCGGAAAGGCAAGGTGCCGCGGGGCGTCCTCGTGCAGCGCGTCGGCCGCGAGCGCCTCATGGCGGAGGCGGTCGACAGCCACATCGGCGGCTGGTTCTGGAACGCCGCCGCGCAGTCGCGCGTGCGCCCCGTCGAGCAGCCCGAGTACGACTTCCAGCTTCCGGCCTCCGAGGACCAGGACTGGCAGTTCACCGCAACGGTGACCGTCCAGGCGAAGCCGGAAGTCGCCGACTGGAAAGCGCTCGAGGTCGGCGCATACGAGCCGGAGGTTCCGGAGGAGCTCGTCGAGCGAGAGCTGGACGCGCTTCGTGCAACCGTCGCCGAGCTCGTGCCGGTCGAGGGCCGGCCGGTCGCCCCCGACGACACCGTCATCGTCGACATGGTCTCGCCCCAGGGCGAGACGCGGCGCGACTACGTCGTCGAGCTCGGCCGCGGCGCCGTCGTCGAGGAGATCGAGCAGGGCATCGTCGGTCTGAACGCCGGTGAGACGAGGGAGATCGAGTTCGAGCTCGTCGACGGGTCGAAGCAGAACGTCTCGGTGACGGTGAAGGAGATCAAGGAGAAGGTGCTGCCGCCGCTCGACGACGAGCTGGCGCGCGCCGCGAGCGAGTTCGACTCGTTCGCCGATCTGCGCGCCGACGTCGAGTCGCGTCTGCTCGAGCAGATCGAGGAGGAGATCGATGCCCAGTTCCGCTCCGACGTCGCCGACGCGCTCGTCGAGGCCTCGAAGGTCGATGCCTCCGGGCCGCTCGTCGAGGCGCGCACACGCGAGTTGCTGCGCTCGCTCGCCCGCCAGGTCGAGTCACGGGGCGTGCGGCTCGAGACGTACCTGACGATGACGGGCCAGTCCGCCGACGACCTGCTCGAGCGCCTGCGCGAGGAAGCCACGCGCTCGGTCGCGCGTGAGCTCGTGCTCGAGGCGGCCGCCGAGAAGCTCGACATCGACATTCCGGATTCCGAGATCGAGGGGCTCATCCGCGAACAGGCGGAGGCGTTCGACGAGGATCCCGAGGATCAGCTGCTGCGCCTGCGCGAGTCGGGGCGCTTCGAGTCGCTGCGCGAGGACCTGCGCCTGCGCAGGGCGCTCGACACTGTCGCCTCGGAGGTCAAGCGGATTCCGCGTGAGCTGGCGGCGGCACGCGAGTCGATCTGGACGCCCGACAAGGAAAAGCCGCAGACCGAAGCGAAACTCTGGACCCCGGGAAGCTGAGGAGCCACATGAATCCGACACCGTCGAACCTCGTCATACCGTCCGTCATCGAGCAGACCTCGCGTGGCGAGCGTTTCTTCGACATCTACTCGAGGCTCTTGAACGAGCGCATCATCTTCCTCGGGACGCCGATCGACGACGTTGTCGCGAACCTCATCGTCGCCCAGATGATTCATCTGGAGTCGGAGGATCCCGACAAGGACATCCAGCTGTACATCAACTCGCCGGGCGGCTCGGTGTACGCCGGGCTGGCCATCTACGACACGATGCAGTTCATCCGCTGCGAGGTCGCGACCACCTGCGTCGGCATCGCGATGTCGATGGGCGCCCTCCTTCTTGCGGCCGGCACGGAGGGAAAGCGGTCGGCGCTGCCGAACTCCAAGATCCTCATCCACCAGGTATCCGGTGGGTTCCAGGGGCAGGGCACCGACATCGAGATCCAGGCGCGCGAGACGATCAACCTCAAGCGCGGCCTGGAGGAGATCATCGGTAAGCACACGAATCAGCCGGTCGAAAAGGTCTCGAAGGACATGGAGCGCGACTACTACATGACCGCAGAAGAGGCCAAGGAATACGGGATCGTCGACAACGTCGTCGCCCACCGGTAGACGAAAAGCGGGATCCGAGGTACAAGGAGAGCACCGTGGCCAGGGCCAGCGAAGGAAACGAGCAGCTTCTCTGCAGCTTCTGCGGGAAGAGCCAGCGGCAGGTCAAGAAATTGATCGCCGGCCCCGGCGTGTACATCTGCGACGAGTGCATCGATCTCTGCAACGAGATCATCGACGAGGAGCTCACCTCTCCGACCCAGCTCGATCTCGACAACCTGCCGCGGCCGCGGGACATCTACACCGTCCTCAACGATTACGTCGTCTCGCAGGAAGAGGCGAAGCGCACGCTGTCGGTCGCGGTCTACAACCACTACAAGCGCGTGCAGATGGGCACCGACGAGGACGAGGTGGAGCTCCAGAAGTCGAACATCCTGCTGCTCGGCCCGACGGGTTGCGGCAAGACGCTGCTGGCGCAGACGCTGGCGCGCATCCTCAACGTGCCGTTCGCGATCGCCGACGCGACCGCGCTCACCGAGGCAGGCTACGTCGGTGAGGACGTCGAGAACATCCTGCTGAAGCTGATCCAGGCGGCCGACTTCGACATCAAGAAGGCCGAGACCGGGATCATCTACATCGACGAGGTCGACAAGATCGCGCGCAAGGCGGACAACCCGTCCATCACGCGCGACGTCTCCGGCGAGGGCGTGCAGCAGGCGCTGCTGAAGATCCTCGAGGGGACGGTCGCGTCGGTGCCCCCGCAGGGCGGGCGCAAGCACCCGCACCAGGAGTTCCTGTCCATCGACACGACGAACATCCTGTTCATCTGCGGCGGCGCGTTCGCCGGCCTGGACAAGATCATCGCGCGCCGCATCGGCAAGAACGCGGTCGGCTTCGGCGCCGAGGTGCGCTCGAAGCACTCGACCGAATCGTCCGAGCTGCTCACGCAGGTGATGCCGGAAGACCTGCTCAACTTCGGTCTCATCCCCGAGTTCATCGGCCGGCTCCCGGTCGTCTCGGCGGTGCACCAGCTGCGCAAGGAGGATCTCGTACAGATCCTCACCGAGCCGAAGAACGCGCTCGCGAAGCAGTACCAGCGCTTCTTCGGCTACGACAACATCGAGCTCGTCTTCACCGAGGACGGGCTGTGGGAGATCGCAGAGAAGGCGCTCGCGCGCGAGACCGGCGCCCGCGGCCTCCGCTCGATCATCGAAGGCGCGCTCCTCGACGTGATGTTCGAGCTCCCCTCGCGCCGCGACGTCACAAAGTGCGTGATCACCAAGGAGTGCATCGCGCAGGGCATCCGGCCCACGCTCGTCACGAGCGCTGGGGCCGACACGGACCTAGACGAGCCAGTCGAAAAATCCGCGTAGAGACGGAGGTGGTACCTGTTTCCGCGAAGCGGTAACAGGTACCGGTCGTTCGCCGTCCCGTGACAGCCGCCGACCCGCGTACCCGCTTCGCCGACAACAACGGCGTCAGCATCGCGTACGAGGAGACGGGCGCGGGCGAACCGCTGCTGTTCATCCACGGGCTCGCGTACGACCGCCGAGGGTGGGGGCCGCTGCCGCGCATCCTCGCCGAGGACTTTCGCGTCGTTCTCGTGGACAATCGCGGCGTCGGCGACAGCGACGTTCCCGAGGGGCCGTACACGGTGCAGCAGCTCGCAGCGGATGCCGTTGCCGTCCTCGACGACGCCGGCATCGAGTCGACGCACATCTTCGGTGTCAGCCTCGGCGGCTTCATCGCACAGGAGATCGCCCTCACGCATCCGGAGCGCGTGCGCAGGCTCGTCCTCTGCTCGACGTCGCCCGGCGGGCCGAATGCGTTTCCGATGCCGGAGCGAGGCGTCGACGCGTTCACGCGTTTTCCCTCGATGGACCGTGAGGGCGGCCTTCGCCTGATGGTCGAGAACTCGCTCGGCGACCACGCCGTCCGCGAACGGGCGGAGCTCGTCGATGAGGTCTATGCATACCGTCTCGAACGTGCGCCGTCGGTCGAGGCATGGCAGGCGCAGCTCGGTGCGAGCCGTGGGCACGACGCGTACGACCGCCTCTCGGCCATTTCGGCGCCGACGCTCGTGATTCATGCGAGCGAGGACACGGTGATCGACGCGCGCAACAGCGAGCTCCTCGCGGAGCGGATTCCCGGCGCCCGCATTGAGCGCATCCCCGACCGGGGGCACCTCGTCATGTGGCAAGAGGGTGAGCTGCTGGCGCCGATCGTGCGAGACTTCCTCCGTGGCTGAGCTGACCCCGGGCGCGGAGTTCGGGCCTTCCTCGTGGATCGAGGTCGGCCAGGACCGGATCGACGCGTTCGCCGACGCGACCGGCGACCACCAGTGGATCCACGTCGACCCCGAGCGCGCCGCAGCCGGCCCGTTCGGCGGGACGATCGGCCACGGCTACCTGACGCTCTCGCTCCTGCCGGTGATGTCGTACGAGGTCGTTCCGCGGCAGGACGGCGGCATGGCCGTGAACTACGGCCTCAACAAGGTTCGGTTCCCCGCACCGGTTCCGTCCGGATCGCGCGTTCGCGGCACCTTCCGGGTGGAGGCCGTCGACGAGTCGGAGTGGGGCTTCCAGGCGACGATGGCAGCGACGATCGAGCGCGAGGGCGGGGACAAGCCCGTCTGCGTGGCCGAGCTCGTGTTTCGCTACTACACGTGACGCCGGTACCAGATACCAGCCGTTCAGCCGTTACTTCCGGTGCGCGAAAGACCGGTACCCGGTACCGGTGAACACGCGGAACGTGCTGGTTACAGGCGCCGCGCGCGGTATCGGCGCGGCGACCGCCGAACGCCTCGCCGCCGACGGCTGGAACGTGCACGCGGTCGACGTCGAGGACGGCGACCTCACGACGCGTGAGGGAAATCGCGCGGTGGTGGACGCGGCGCTCGAGCGGTTCGACGGGCGCCTCGACGCCGTCGTCGCGAACGCCGGCTTCCAGCACGTCGCTCCGGTGCGCGACTTTCCGGAGGACGAGTGGGAGCGGCTGCAGGCCCTGCTGCTCACGAGCCCCTTCCTGCTGGCGAAGTATGCGTGGGACGCGCTCGCAGCCTCCGGCGACGGGCGCTTCCTCGTCGTCGCCTCCGTGCACGGTCTCGTCGCCTCGCCGTTCAAGGCGGGATACGTCGCCGCGAAGCATGGCGTCGTCGGGCTCGTGAAGGTGCTCGCGCTCGAGGGCGCCGAAGTCGGGATCTCCGCCGCCGCGCTCTGCCCCGCGTACGTGCGCACCGAGATCGTCGAGCGCCAGCTCGACGAGCGTTCCATCGACGACCTCCTCGCCCCGCAGGCGGTCAAGCGCTTTCTCGAGCCGTCCGAGGTCGCGGCGGCCGCCTCCTGGCTGCTCGGGCCGGACGGCCGGGCGGTGACGGGCACGCCCTTCGTGCTCGACCTCGGCTGGACCGCCCGCTAGCCCGCTTCGGGTCCGAGAAACCGGAAAACCCGATTTGCGTGCCGTCCGGATGGTAATTTAGGATCCGAAACACCCGTCCACTCGGCAAGGAGAGGCCATGCAGCCCGAGATTCGGATCCAGGAGCAGACGAACGACCTCGAAGCCCGGTGGCAGCAGGACGCCCGCTGGGCCGGCATCGAGCGGACGTACACGGCGGCGGACGTCGTCCGCCTGCGGGGCTCGGTCATCCCCGAGCAGACGCTCGCGCGCCTCGGCGCCGATCGGCTGTGGCAGCTCCTGCACGAGGACGAGCCGGTGCGCGCGCTCGGCGCCCTGAGCGGCGGCCAGGCGGTGCAGATGGTCAAGGCGGGGCTGAAGGCGGTCTATCTCTCGGGCTGGCAGGTGGCCGCCGACGCCAACCTCGCCGGGCATACGTACCCGGACCAGAGCCTCTATCCGGCCAACAGCGCGCCGCAGCTCGTCAAGCGCCTGAACAGCGCGCTGCTCCGCGCCGACCAGATCGACTGGGCGGAGGGCAAGAACGGCACGCACTGGCTGGCGCCGATCCTCGCCGACGCCGAGGCCGGCTTCGGCGGCCCGCTCAACGCGTACGAGCTCATGCGCTCGATGATCGAGGCGGGCGCCGCCGGTGTCCACTACGAAGATCAGCTCGCGTCGGAGAAGAAATGCGGGCACCTCGGTGGCAAGGTGCTCGTGCCCACCTCGCAGTTCGTGCGCACGCTCAACGCGGCGAGGCTCGCAGCCGACGTGCTCGACGTGCCGACGCTGCTCTTCGCACGCACGGACGCGCTCGCGGCCGCGCTCTTGACGAGCGACGTCGACGAGTACGACCGCGACTTCGTCACCGGCGAACGGACGGCGGAGGGTTTCTACCGTGTTCGTGAAGGCCTCGACCAGGCCATCTCCCGAGCGCTCGCGTACGCGCCGTACGCCGACGTGCTGTGGTGCGAAACGTCGACGCCGGACATCGGCGAGGCACGCGAGTTCGCGGACGCGGTGCACGAGAAGTTCCCCGGGAAGCTGCTCGCGTACAACTGCTCGCCATCCTTCAACTGGAGCAAGCACCTCGACGAGAAACAGATCGCGGGCTTCCAGCGCATGCTCGCCGAGATGGGCTACCGCTTCCAGTTCATCACGCTGGCCGGCTTCCACGCCCTCAATGCGGGTATGTTCGAGCTCGCCCGTGGATACGCATCCGACGACATGACGGCATACGTGAAGCTGCAGACGCGCGAGTTCGAATTGGAGGAGTTCGGCTACACGGCCACACGCCACCAGCGCGAGGTCGGCGCCGGCTACTTCGATCTCGTCGCGCAAGCGGTGTCGCCGCAGAGCTCGACGCTCGCGCTCAAAGGCTCCACCGAGGAGGCGCAGTTCGAGCAGGAAGCGGTTGCGTGAGCGCAGCGGCTGCCGAGGAGATCCTCTCCCAGCCGGCGGCTGCGTTCGTCGAACGGCTCCATCGTGAGCTGAACCCGCGGCGGCTCGAGCTGCTCGACCGGCGGCACCAGCGGCAGCTCGAGCTCGACCGCGGCGCGCTCCCGGACTTTCGCGCCGACACGCGCGCGATTCGCGAGGGCGACTGGCGCGTCGCAGCGGCGCCCGATGATCTCCTCGACCGTCGCTGCGAGATCACGGGGCCGGTGGAGCGCAAGATGATGATCAACGCGCTCAACTCCGGCGCGCGCGTGTTCATGGCCGACTTCGAGGACGCCAACTCGCCCACGTGGGAGAACGTCATCCAGGGCCAGGCGAACGTCCGCGACGCGGTGCGGCGCGAGATCGCGCTCGATACGGACGAGAAGAGCTACCGGCTGAACGACGGCATCGCGACGCTCATGATCCGGCCGCGCGGCTGGCACTTGGTCGAACGGCACTTCGAGGTGGACGGCGAGCCCGTGTCCGCGTCGCTCTTCGACTTCGGCCTCGTCATGTTCCACAACGCCGGGGTCAAGGTGCCGTACTTCTATCTTCCGAAACTCGAGTCGAGGGAGGAGGCGGAGCTGTGGGCCTCCGCGTTCGCGCTCGCGGAGGACGAGCTCGGCGTTCCGCACGGCTCGATCCGTTGCACGGTCCTGATCGAGACGATTCTCGCCGCCTTCGAGATGGACGAGATCCTGCATGCGCTGCGCGACTACGGCTGCTCGCTGAACGCCGGCCGCTGGGATTACATCTTCAGCGTGATCAAGAAGTTCCGGTCGCGCGACTGGGTGCTGCCGGACCGCATAGAGGTGACGATGACCGTGCCGTTCATGCGCGCCTATACCGAGCTCCTAGTTGCAACGTGTCACAAGCGCGGCGCGCATGCGATCGGGGGCATGGCGGCGTTCATCCCGTCGCGGAAGGATCCCGAGGTGAACCGCATCGCGCTCGGCAAGGTGCAAGAGGACAAGGAGCGTGAGGCAGGGCAGGGGTTCGACGGGACCTGGGTCGCGCACCCCGACCTCGTACCGGTGGCGACGGGCGCGTTCGATGCGGTGCTCGGTGACCGGCCGAACCAGGTCGACCGCCTCCGCGACGACGTTGTCGCCGATGCGGCAGCGCTGCTCTCGATCCCGGACACACCGGGCGAGGTCACGGACGTCGGGCTGCGCACGAACGTCTCGGTCGGCGTGCGCTACCTGGACGCCTGGCTGCACGGCGTCGGGGCGGCGGCGATCGACAATCTCATGGAGGACGCCGCGACGGCGGAGATCTCGCGCTCGCAGGTGTGGCAGTGGGTGCGCGCCGGCCGCTTCGACGAGGCGCGCGTGCGCCGCGAGGTGGGCGAGGTCGAGGCCGGCGAGGAGGCGAAGGAGCTTTTCCTGGAGGTGGCGCTGCAGCCGGAGCTCGTCGAATTCCTGACGGTCCCGGCGTACACTCATCTGGAGTGACGCTCGACAGCACCAAGGCAGACGACATCGCGCTCGTGATCGAGGAGGCGATCGTCTCGGGAGAGCTCGCGCCCGGGACAGTCCTCCGGCAGGAGCAGCTCTCGGAGCAGTTCAACGTCTCGCGCACGCCCGTCCGCGAGGCGCTTCGCCGCTTGGCCGCGCTCGGGCTCGTCTCGTTCGTGCCCAACCGCGGCGTGCGTGTTCGCACGATCTCGCGGGACGAGCTGCACGAAGCCTTCATGGTGCGCGCCGAGCTCGAAGGGCTCGCCACCGAGGTGGCCGCGACGAAGTTCGCTCCCGAGGACCTCGAGGAGCTCGACGCCGCGGAACGGCGCTTCGCCGCTATCTCCCAGGAGCTGCGCGCCCACGAGCCTGGAGACGACCGCCGCTCGATCATGGGCGACTGGGTGCGGGCGAACCACGCGTTCCACGACGTCATTTATGGGGTCGCCGCCCTTCCGCTCGTCGAGCAGCTCGCCAAGAGCGCACGGCGCACGTTCTCCGGGCCGGCCGTCTGGGCGCCGGGCGACCACTCCATCGACGGGCTCTATGCGAAGAACGCCGAGCAGCACCGCGCGATCAAACAGGCGATCGCTGCCGGCAGCGCTGCGGGAGCAAGGGCGCTCGCGCGTGAGCACGTCCTGTCGTCATTCCACCTGCTGGAGACGATCCTCGAGCAGGTCGGCGCGCAGCCGCGGGACTGGCGCGCCGGGCGCGCAGCTCGACGTTGAGGTACGATTTCCGCATAGTCGCTGCCTGAACCCACCTGTCGCATGACTACGATCGGCTCCGCATGATGGAGCCGCTGTACAGGCACGGGGGCGTCGAGGAGCGTTGGCAGCGCACCTGGGAGGACGAAGGGCTGTATCGCGCGGACGCGACCTGCCCGGGCGACGCGTACGTGATCGCCGTGCCGCCGCCGAACGTCACGGGCGCGCTGCATATGGGGCATGCCCTCAACGGCTCGATTCAGGACGCGCTCGTTCGCTGGCATCGCATGCGCGGCTTCAACACGCTCTGGCAGCCAGGGTTCGACCACGCCGGCATCGCCACACAGGCGGTCGTGGAGCGGGAGCTGCGCAAGGAGGGCACCTCGCGGCTCGAGATCGGCCGCGAAGCCTTCGTCGAGCGCGTGTGGGAGTGGCTGCACGAGTACGGCGGCGTGATCATGGGGCAGTTCCGCCGTCTCGGCTGCTCGCTCGACTACGAGCGCGAGCGCTTCACGATGGACGACGCCTACATCCGCGCTGTGATGCGCTTCTTCGTGCATCTGTACGAGCGCGGCTGGCTGTTCCGCGACAACCGCATCGTCAACTGGTGCAGCGACTGCCGCACCTCGATCTCGGACCTCGAGGTCGAGCACATCGAGGTCGACGACGCGCTCACGTACGCCCGCTATCGGCTTGTCGACGGTAGCGGCACCGTCACGGTCGCCACCGTGCGCCCTGCGACCATCCTCGCCGACGTGGCCGTCGCGGTGAACCCCGCCGACGAGCGGTACCGGGATTTGATCGGCAAGGAAGTCGTCGTGCCGGTCGTCGGCCGCCACGTGCCTGTGATCGCCGACGAGCGCGTCGAGCGCGACTTCGGCACCGGCGCGCTGAAAGTCACTCCCGGACACGATCCGATCGACTTCGAGATCGGCCGCGATCACGACTTGCCCGCGCCGGCGGTGATCGGGCTCGACGGCCGCATGACCGGCGACATCCCCGATCTTCTCATCGGGCTGACCGAGGAGGAGGCGGCCGACTACGTCGTCGACTGGCTGCGCCAGGAAGGCCTGCTCGAGAAGCGCGAGAGCTACCGCCACGCCGTCGGCCACTGCGAGCGCAGCGGTACGCGCATCCAGCCACTTGCATCGCTGCAGTGGTGGGTCGACATGGGGCCGATGGCCGCCGCCGCCGTCGACGCGATCGCGTCGCGCCGTGTCACGTTCCATCCGCCGGTGCAGAACCGCGTCGCGCTCGACTGGCTGAAGAACATCCGTCCGTGGAACGTGTCGCGCCAGCTCTGGTGGGGACACCAGCTGCCCATCTGGTACTGCCCCGACGGCCACGTCACGTGCGCCGAGACGGCGCCCGACGCATGCGCCGAGTGCGGTTCGGGAGAGCTCGTCCGCGACCCCGACGTGCTCGACACGTGGTTCTCGTCGGCGCTCTGGCCGTTCGCGACGCTCGGCTGGCCGGACGACACGCCGGACCTGCGCCGGTACTACCCGGGCGACGTCAACTCGACCGCGCGCGAGATCATCTTCCTCTGGGAAGCGCGGATGGTCATGGCAGGCCTCGAGCTCATCGGGGACATCCCGTTCAGCGACGTGATCATCCATTCGACGATCCTCGCGCCGGACGGCCGGCGCATGTCGAAGAGCCTCGGCACCGGGATCGATCCGCTCGAGCTCATCGCGCAGTACGGCGCCGATGCGACGCGCTACGGCCTGCTGAAGATGTCGTCGACCCAGGACGTGCGCTTCTCCACCCAGCCGATCGAAGAGGGCCGGAAGCTCGCGAACAAGCTCTGGAACGCGAGTCGCCTCCTGCTCATGTCGGGCGACGGGCGCGCCGAGCTCGAGCCGTCCTCGGTCGAGGAACGGTGGATCCTGTCCCGCATCGACGCGACGCGCGCGGAGGTCGAGGCCGACCTCGAGCGCTTCGACTTCGCGCACGCGGTCGACCGGCTGTATCACCTCACGTTCGACGACTTCTGCGACTGGTACCTCGAAGCGATCAAGCCGCGGCTCGGCGATGCGGACGCGAAGGCAACTGCGCTGGCGGCCCTCGAGCGTTTGCTGACGCTCCTCCACCTCGTGATGCCGCACGTGACGGAAGAGGTCTGGTCGCAGTTCCACGACACGCGGCTGATCGTGTCGCCGTGGCTCGAGGCCGAGACCTACGACGGCGATTTTCGGCCGATGGAGAACGCGCAGACCGCCGCGCGGATCTATCGGCGCAGCCGCGTTCGCATCAAGCTGACCGGTGACGCGGCCCGCATCTTCGACGCGGTCGTTCGCCCGACCGAAGACGGACAAGGAGACGTCGAGGCGGAGCGCGAGCGCGTCCGCAAAGAGATCGAGCGGTCCGAGCGGATGCTCGCGAACGAGAAGTTCGTGGCGAACGCTGCGCCCGAGGCGGTAGCCGTTGAGCGCGAGAAGCTGGCGCAATACCTTGCCGACCGCGACGCGCTGGGTTGAGTCGCTGAGCCCGTGGCCGGCCGACGGCTTCGGGCTCGACCGCATGCACGCGCTGCTCGCCGAGCTCGGCGATCCGCAGCGACGCTATCCGGCCATCCACGTCGTCGGCACGAACGGCAAGTCGACGACGACGCGGCTGACGCAGGCGCTGCTCGACGACGCGGGTCTTGCGGTCGGCGCGTATGTCTCGCCGCACGTGCGCGGCTGGGGCGAGCGCATCCGCATCCGCGGCGAAGAGGCCGACTTCGAGCGCGCAGTCGCCGCCATTCGCGGGCCCGCGGAACGTCTCGGGGCGACGCAGTTCGAGGTTCTGACCGCGGCCGCGCTCGCGGCGTTCGCGAACGCCGAGGTCGATGTCGCCGTCGTCGAGGCCGGCCTCGGTGGCCGCCATGACGCGACGAACGTTCTCGAGACGCGGGTCGTGGTCCTCACCAACGTCGCGCTCGAGCACACGGACGTCCTGGGCGACACGCGCGAGGCGATCGCGGCCGAGAAGCTCGCCGTCGTCCGCCCGGGTGCGGTCGTCGTGCTCGCGGAGCCGGAGTGGCAGGAGCTTGCCGCCGAGAACGGCGCCGTCCGCGTCGAGCTCACGGCGCGCAGCAATCTCGCGCTCGCCGTCACCGCCGCCGAGGCGTTCCTCGGACGGCCCGTCGAGGCGTCGGCCGCAGCAGACGTCCAGCTGCCTGGACGGCTCGAGCAACGCAGTGAGCAGCCGCTGGAGATCTGGGACGGCGCCCACAACCTCGCCGGAATCGGGTACCTCCTGCCGCGGCTGCCGGACCGTCGATTCGTGGTCGTGGCGTCCATCCTGCGTGACAAGCGGCCCGCGCTCATGCTCGAGGCGCTCTCCGTCCTGGGGGACACGCTGGTGGCGACGGGGTCGGCAAACGCGCGCTCGCTCACCGCATCTGACCTCGCCGACCTCGCACGCCCCTTCTTCGCCCGTGTCGAGGTCGAGCCCGATCCCGGGGCGGCCCGGCGCCTCGCCCTGAGCGCCGCCGGGGACAACGGCGCGGTGCTCGTCACCGGGTCCCTTTATCTTCTGACCGAGCTCCATGGCCACGGTTAGCAGACATACGACGGGCGAGAAGCTCGGAGTCTTCGCCTTCGTCATCCTCGTCCTCGTGATCATCGTCGGCGGAGCGTTCGCGGCCGGCTGGCTGATCGGCAGGACCCTGCTGTGACGACGCGGTCGATCGCCGAGGTCGTGATCGGATTCGCGGTGCTGTTCTGGCTCGCGTCCGCGTACTGGACGTACAAGGACGCAAACCGCCGGATCGACGATCCATGGCTTATCGCGATGGCGACGCTGCTTGGGCTCGTGCCCTACGTCGGTCCGCTCGTCTACATGCTCTTCCGGCCGCCCGAGTACCTCGAAGACGTGCGCGAGCGCGAGCTCGAGATCAAGGCGATGGAGGACAGGCTGTCGCAGCGCGGCATGGTGTGCCCGGTGTGCCGCTCCGAAGTCGACTCGAGCTTCCTCGTCTGCCCGATCTGCACGACGAAGCTCCGCCAGGCGTGCGTGAAGTGCCGCGCGCCGCTCGAGGCGCTGTGGCAGGTGTGCCCATATTGCGAGACCCCGATCGAAGCCACGGCGCCTCCGTCTATAGTCCCGCGCCGTGAGCGTTGAGCGGACTCTGATCCTGATCAAGCCGGACGCGGTTCGGCGACGTCTCGCCGGCGACATCCTGTCCAGGATCGAGCGTCGCGGCTTCGTCGTGCGCGCCGGCAAGCTCGTCACCGCTGACCGCGCGCTCGGCGAGACCCACTACGCCGAGCACCGGGAGAAGCCGTTCTTCGCCGACCTCGTCGACTTCATCACCTCGGGGCCGACGTGGGCGCTCGTCGTCGAGGGCGAGGGCGTGATTGCGACCCTGCGCAAAACGATCGGCGCGACGAATCCGGCGAATGCGGAGCCGGGCACGATTCGCGGCGACCTCGCGATGTCGATGCCCGACAACCTCGTGCATGGGTCCGACTCGCCGGAGTCGGCCGAGCGCGAGGTCGCGCTCTGGTTCTCCGGCGATGAGCTCGTCTAGCGTCGACCGGAACGTCGTCGCCTGGACGAAGGCGAACGCCGAGCACACCGACGGTGCTGCGCCGCGCCAGTGGAGTCGCGACGAGATCTCGTGGGGTGTCTTCGGCGTTCCCGAGCCGAGCGTCGGCTGCATCGGCGATGTCGAGGGCCTCGACGTGGTGGAGCTCGGCTGCGGCACCGCGTACATCTCCGCCTGGCTCGCCAAGCGCGGGGCGCGGCCGGTCGGGGTGGATCCGACGCCGGCACAGCTCGAGACGGCGCGCAGGATGATGTGCGAGACAGGGATCGAGTTTCCGCTTCTGCAGGCTCCGGGCGAGTCGGTGCCCCTGCCCGATGCTTCGTTCGACCTTGCGGTCAGCGAGTACGGCGCATGCCTGTGGGCGGATCCCTACGCATGGATTCCCGAAGCGGCGCGGCTCCTGCGGCCGAACGGCCGACTGATCTTCCTCACGAACTCGAACGTCTCCCAGTTGTGCGCCCCGGACGAGGGGACGCTGGGAACAACGCTCGTCCGTCCGCTCTTCGGCATCTACCGGATGGAGTGGCCCGGCGAGGAAGGCGTGGAGTTCCATCTGCCGCACGGGGAGTGGGTCCGACTGCTGCGCGCGAACGGGTTCGAGCTCGAGGCGCTGCACGAGCTGCAGGCGCCCGAGGACGCGCAGGACCCCGTGTATTACGACTACGTCACCGTTGAATGGGGCCGAAAGTGGCCCGCCGAGGAGCTCTGGGTGGCGCGCAAGCATTGAGCCGGTCGCCCGCGCCGCCGATCCTCCTTGCGTCGACGTCGCCGCAGCGTCGCGCCATCCTCGAGCAGCTCGGCGTTCCCTTCGAGATCATTGCGCCGCGCTATGAGGAGCTCGGCGACGACCCGCTCGAGCACGCAGCCGGCAAGGCGCGCTCCGTCGAGGGCGGCGAGCGACCGGTTATCGGCGTCGACACCGTCGTGCGTTGCGGTAACCGAGTGCTCGGCAAGCCGTCGCACGAAGGCGAGGCGGAGGCGATGCTCGAGCTCCTCTCGGGCAAGCGGCACGAGGTCGTCTCCGGCCTGTGCCTGCGCACGCCGGGCTGGGAAGAGCTCCGCGTCGAGACGACAGTCGTCACCTTCCGCGCGCTGACGCCGCGCGACCTGGCGTGGTACCTCGCCGCGCGCGAATGGGAAGGGCGTGCGGGCGGGTACGCGATCCAGGGGCAAGGCGCGGCGCTCGTGGAGCGCATCGAGGGCGACTACCTCAACGTCGTCGGGCTTCCGGCGGCGACGCTCGTCGCGCTGCTGGCCGAGCGCTTCCCGGGTCTCTACGGCTTTGGCTAGGGTGGTGGCCTCTCGGGGTGTGGCGCAGCCTGGTAGCGCGCTCCGTTCGGGTCGGAGAGGTCCCCAGTTCGAATCTGGGCACCCCGATTGACTCTCCAAGCGGTTCTATTCGACGTCGACTTCACCCTCGCCCGGCCCGGCCCAGAGCTCGGGCCCGAGGGCTACGTCAGGGCGGGCGCACGTCACGGCTTGACGCTCGACCCTGCGCGCTACGACCTCGCCCGCGACGCTGCTCTCGTCGAGCTGAAGCTCCATCCCGACCTCGAGCACGACGACACGATCTGGTTCTCGTTCACGGAACGGATCGTTCGCGGGATGGGCGGTACCGCTCCCGACGCCGAGGCGTGCGCGATCGAGATCACGCGCGGCTGGGAGCGGCACGAGAACTTCGAGCTCTACGAGGACACGCTCCCGGTGCTCGACGTGTTGCGCTCGGCCGGCCTGAAGATCGGGCTCGTCTCCAACTCGGCACGCGACGTGGGTGCGTTCGCACGCCATCACGCGCTCGACGTGGACGCCGGCATCAGCTCGTTTCAGCACGGCAAGACGAAGCCGCACGCGTCCATCTTCCGCGCCGTGCTCGACCTGCTCGAGGTGAGCCCGGAGGAGACGGTGATGGTGGGAGACACGGTGGAGGACGACATCGAGGGCGCGCGCGCCATCGGCATGCGGGCGATCCTCGTCGATCGGCTCGGACGTCATCTGAGGTTCGAGCCGCGCATCGATGACCTGCGCGCTCTGCCGGAGGTCCTCGGCGTATTACTCTCTGAGTAGTGGCGGCTTGGCTTGCCTGGTCGATCGCCGCGGTGCTGCTCGCCGCGGGGGAGATCTTCACGCCGGGATTGTTCTTTCTCGGACCGGTCGCGCTCGCAGCCATCGCGAGCGCCGTCGCAGCTGCGATCGGCGGGGCGGTATGGCTGCAGCTTCTCGTGTTCATCGCGGGCTCGGTCGCGTCGCTCGGGCTGCTGCGGCCGATCGCGCGGGCACATCTGCACATGCCGGTGGCGATCCGCACCGGCGCTGCGGCGCTCGAAGGTGCGCACGCCGTGGTCTTGCAGCGGGTCGATCGTGAGGGCGGCCGCGTCCGCATCGGCGGCGACGAGTGGTCCGCGCGCGCGTACATGCCGGACCAGGTGATCGAGCCCGGCTCGCACGTCGAGGTCATGAAGATCGAAGGTGCCACCGCTCTTGTCTACGAGTGAGGGAGTCGAATGGTCGCGTTGATCGTCATCGCCGTCGTTGCAGTGCTCGTGCTGATCGTGCTCGCGCGTACGATTCGCATCGTCCCGCAAGCGCGCGCCGGCGTGATCGAACGGCTTGGCCGCTACCACCGCACGTTGAACCCGGGCCTCGCGATCGTCGTCCCGTTCGTCGACCGGCTACGCCCGCTCATCGACCTGCGCGAGCAGGTGGTGTCGTTCCCGCCGCAGCCGGTGATCACCGAGGACAACCTCGTCGTCAACATCGACACGGTCATCTACTTCCAGGTCAACGATCCGAAGTCGGCGACGTACGAGATCGCGAACTACATCCAGGCGATCGAGCAGCTGACGGTGACGACGCTGCGCAATGTGATCGGCGGCCTGGCGCTCGAGAGCACCCTCACCTCGCGCGACGAGATCAACGGACAGCTGCGCGGCGTGCTCGACGAGGCGACCGGGAAGTGGGGGATCCGCGTGAACCGCGTCGAGCTGAAGGCGATCGATCCGCCTGCATCGATCAAGGATTCGATGGAGAAGCAGATGCGCGCCGACCGTGAGAAGCGCGCGACCATCCTCCAGGCCGAGGGGCAGAAGCAGTCCGCCATCCTCACCGCCGAGGGGGAGCAGCAGGCCGCGGTGCTGCGCGCGCAAGGGAACAAACAGGCGACGATCCTCGAAGCAGAGGGGCAGGCGCAGGCGATCGGCACCGTCTTCAAGGCGATCCACGAGGGGAATCCCGATCCGCAGCTCCTCGCCTATCAGTACGTGCAGGCCTTGCCGCTGATCGCGCAGGGCGAATCGAACAAGGTGTGGATCGTCCCCGCCGAGTTCCAGCGCGCGCTCGGCCGCATCGGCCGCGAGGAGGACAAGGACTCCTAGAGGGTTGCGTCGGCCTCGGCGAGCGTTGCGACCGGACCGACGCAGACGTCCTCGCCGTCGAAGAGCGCGAGCCAGTCGGCAAGGGTCCGCTGGGCGAAGATCTCCTCGAGCGCCGCTGCGAGCGCGGACTGCCCGGCGTCGTATTGCCGCTCCGCCAGGTGCGGCTTTCCGACGAGCTCGCATAGGCGGATGAAGAACTTCGGCTCGAGCGCTGCGACGGTCAGATGACGGCCGTCTGATGTCCCGTACATCCGGTAGCAGGCGAACCCGCGCGTCAGCACCGGCGCGCGGGAGGCCAGCTTGTGCGCGTTGTGCGTCATCGACACGACGATCCGTGCGCCCTTCCCGGTTCGGGTCCGTTCGAGGAGCGCGGCGAGGATTTCGGTCACCGCGCCGAGTGCGCCTCCTGCGAGGTCTGCGACCTGGACGGGTGGGAGCGCCGGCGCGGTCGGCTCGAGCACGCCCGCCCATCCGAGGTAGTTGAGATCGTGGCCGGCGCGCTGCTCGTGCACGCCGCCGACGCCGAAGCCAGTGATGGAGCAGTAGACGGTTGTCTCCGGGGCCGCGTCGGGGCCGATCCCGAGCTGGCCTGCGACGCCGGGCCGGAACGACTCGAGCACGACGTCCGCCTGCGCCAGGAGCTCCGGCCCTTGCGTCCAGTCCGCCTCCTCCTTCCCGGCGTGAAGCAGGCCGTACCACTCCGGGGCCGTCGTCCGCATCGGGTCGCCTCCGGGCCGTTCCACCCGGATGACACGCGCCCCGAGGCGCAGGAGCTCCGCGCCTGCGAACGCTCCCGGGAGGTACCGGGAGAAGTCGACCACGAGGGTTCCGACGAGCGGACGTTGCATTGGCGGCGAACCTAGCACTAGCCTTCGGCGACGTTGAACGAGCGTTCGACCGCAGCGGAGGAGAAACGGAGGGTCATCCTCGACGCAGCCGTGCGCGTGTTCGCCCGGAAGGGCTTCCACGCGTCGCGCGTCGGCGACATCGCCGAGGAGGCCGGTGTCGCGCACGGATTGCTCTATCACTACTTCTCGTCGAAGGACGAGGTGCTGGAGACGATCTTCCGCGAGCACTGGACGGCGCTGCTCGAGCGCATCCACGCGGTCGAGTCTTCCGGTGATCCTCCGATCGAACAGCTCCGCGGCATCGTCCGTGCCATGTTCCACGGCTGGAGGGTCGAGCCCGACGTCGTGCGCGTCGTCATCCGCGAGATCGCGCGCAGTGCCGAAGTGAGCCAGCGGGTAGGCGAGCTGGTGAAGCCGATCGGCGCGATCCGAAGGATCTTCGAGCGCGGCCAGGCCGACGGCGAGTTTCGCCGAGACCTCGACGCGGACATGGCGGCCGTCATCGTCTACGGCGCCATCGACGAGCTCATCACCGGGTGGGTGCTCGGACGGCTCCCGGGCGACGAGGACGACGTGGCGAACTCCGAGCACCACATCGTCGAGGTGCTCGGGGCGGGACTGTCAGCCTCGGCCGAGCAGCTCGGCAAAGCGCGTCACGCCGACGTTTCCACCTGAGATGACGACGCCGGCGCTCTTGCCGGACGCCTCGAGCCGACCCGTCAGCAAGGCCGCGATGCCGACCGCCCCGCTCGGTTCGACGACGAGCTTCATCCGGTCGAAGAGGAAGGCCATCGCCTCGAGGATCTCGTCGTCGGAGACCGTCACGACCTCGTCGAGGAGATTGCGGTTCACCTCGAAGGTGAGCTCGCCGGGCTCTGCGGCCTGCAGCCCGTCCGCGATCGTCCGCGGGACGTCGATGCGTACGCGTTCGCCCGCGGCCAGCGACTGTTGCGTGTCGTCGCCCGCTTCCGGCTCGACGCCGACGATGCGGATGCCGGGCCGGAGCGCCTTCGCCGCGGTTGCGCAGCCGGCGATCAGCCCGCCGCCGCCTACCGGGATCACGATCACGTCGAGGTCGGGGGCGTCGTCGAGCAGCTCGAGCGCCGTCGTCCCCTGGCCGGCCATCACGAGCGGATCGTCATACGGGCGCACGAGCTCCACTCCGCGTTCCTCCGCGAGGCGCCGTCCGATCTCTTCGCGGTCCTCGTTCCAGCGGTCGTAGCTCACGACCTCCGCGCCGTAGCCGAGCGTCGCCGCAAGCTTTGCCGGAGGCGCATCCTCGGGCATGACGATCGTCGCGCTCGTCCCGAGCAGCCGCGCCGCGATCGCAACGGCCTGGGCGTGGTTGCCCGACGAGTACGCGAGGACGCCGCGGCTGCGCCTGTCGGGGGAGAGCGACGCGATCTTGTTGTACGCGCCGCGGAACTTGAACGCGCCGCCGCGCTGAAAGCACTCCGCTTTCACGTGCACCGACGCACCGACGCGGTCGTCGAGCGTGCGCGACGTGAATACCGGTGTTCGGTTCGCGACGCCGTCCAGCCGTGCGGCCGCAGCGCGGACGTCGTCGAGGGAGATCACCGGCACGGGCTCGCTCGCGTGTGCATCAATCCAAATCCCCACAGCTTGCCGTCGACGATGTAATAGACCGTACGCACGCCGTGTTCGTCGTGCACCAACGCGGTGTACGCGGGGCACTGCAGGGGCGTCACCGGCGACGCGAGCTTCGTCACCTGGCCTTCGACCGCGTCGAGCTGGAGACCGGCACGCGTTCGCCAGCCGTGCGGCCGCCAGATGGTGTACACGGCCGAGACGCGGCCGCCCTGCAGCTCCACCGCGAGGCCGGCATGCGTGAACTGCCTGTACGTGAAGTACCAGGTCGGCTGTGCGCAGCCGTCGCAGGCGCCGTAGAAGGTGCCGAGCTGGGAACGGACCTGCGCCGTCGTCTCGCCCAGCTGCACGCCGCCGAGGGAGCGTCCGGGAACGAGGACGCCGCTGTGCGGCAGCGATCCCGTCGCGGCGACCGTTGCAGCGAGCGCGAGCGCGGTCCTCATAAGGTTGGGAGTATGCCCCTCCGGGACGAGCTGGCCGCCCTCGAAGTCCGCGTCGACGGGTATGCGCTGCAGCGCCGCGAACTCGCGCGCGACAGCTGGACGCGTGTGACGACGACGGTCATCCTCGACGGGGACGGCCACACGGGGGAGGGGGAGGACGTCACCTACGAGGCGGCGGAGCACGACACGTTTCCCGCAGAGCTCATGCTCGCGGGGACCTGGTCGCTCGACGGCCTTTCGCGCCGTCTCGACGATTTCGAGCTGCCGGATTACCGGCGTTGGGCCTTCGAGAGCGCCGCGCTCGACCTCGCCCTGCGTCAGACCGCGCGCTCGCTGGCGGACGTTGTCGGGCGGCCGTACCGGCCGATCCGCTTCGTCGCGTCCACGCGCAGCGACGTCGCTCCCTGGCTCGAGAACGATCCCGGGCTCGAGTTCAAGCTCGACGCGACGAAGGAATGGGACGACGAGCTCATGCGCCGCCTCGCCGCGCTCGACCGCGTGCGGGTCGTCGACCTGAAGGCGTACTACCGCGGCACGGTCGTCGACCTCGCGCCCGACCCCATCTTTTACCGCGCGGTGGCGGACGCGTTCCCCGACGTGGTGATCGAGGACGCATGGCTCGAGGACGGTTGCCGCGAAGCGCTGAGCGGGGCGGAGGGGCGGCTGAGCTTCGACGCGCCGATCCATTCGCTCGCGGACTTCGACGCTTTGCCGATCTCGGCTCGCTGGTTGAACGTGAAGCCGTCGCGCTTCGGCACGGTGCGCAAGCTCGTCGAGTGCATCGAGGCGTGCGAGGCGCGCGGCGTCCGCATGTACGGCGGCGGGCAGTTCGAGCTCGGTCACGGCCGCTTGCAGATTCAGCGGCTGGCGAGCCTCTTCTACGCCGACGGCCCGAACGACGTCGCCCCGTCCGAGTACAACGAGGGCGGGCCGAATCCGCAGCTGCCACGCAGCCCGCTCGCGGCTCCGGAAGGGATCGGCTTCTGAACCTCTTCGAGGAGCTGGGGAGGATCGGCGATGCGCTCGGCGCGGTCGGGTGGGGCCGCACCGTCTACGAGACGGACGAGCTCGTGCGCGCAGCGTCCTTCTCGACCGGGACGGCGAGTCGTCCCTAGCGGAATGCGTTCTCGCCGGTCAGCGCCTGGCCGACGACGAGCGTGTGCACTTCGTGCGTGCCTTCGTAGGTCAGAACGGACTCGAGGTTGTTCATGTGGCGAATGACGGGGTACTCGAGCGTGATCCCGTTTCCGCCGAGGACCGTTCGCGCGCTGCGCGCGACTTCGAGCGCGCCGCGGACGTTGCCCATCTTGCCCATGCTCACATGCTCGGGCCGCAGCGTCCCCTCGTCCTTCTTCCGGCCGAGGTGCAGTGCGACGAGCGTTCCGCGGTTCACCTCGAGCGCCATCTCCGCGAGCTTCTGCTGTGTGAGCTGGTAGCCGGCGATCGGCTTGCCGAAGACGATGCGCTCCTTCGCGTACTCGAGCGCGGACTCGAAACACGCGCGCGCAGATCCCACCGAGCCCCAGACGATCCCGTAGCGCGCTTCACTCAGGCAAGCGAGCGGGCCACGCAGTGTCGAGACCTCGGGGAAGCGGTTCTCCTCCGGAACGCGCACGTCGTGGAACACGAGCTCGGAGGTGACGGACGCGCGCAGTGACATCTTGCGGTGCATCTCCGGCGCTTCGAACCCGGGCATCCCGCGCTCGACGAGGAAGCCGTTGATCTGCCCTTCCTCGGTGCGCGCCCACACGACGGCGACGTCGGCGATCGATCCGTTCGTGATCCACATTTTCGAGCCGTTCAGGATCCAGTCGGAGCCGTCGCGGTGCGCGTGCGTGCGCATCGCACCGGGGTCGGACCCGGCGTCGGGCTCGGTCAAGCCGAAGCAGCCGATCGCGTCGCCCTCGTGCATCTGCGGCAGCCAGTGCTGCTTCTGCTCCTCGGTGCCCCAGCGCCAGATCGCGTACATCGCGAGTGAGCCCTGGACCGAGACGAGGCTGCGGATCCCCGCGTCCCCGGCCTCGAGTTCCATGCACGTGAGCCCATAGGCGACGGAGCTCGCGCCCGGAAGTCCGTATCCCTCGAGGTGCATGCCGAAGAGCCCGAGCTGGGCCAGTTCCTTCACGAGCTCCCGCGGCAGCACGGCGCGCTCGAACCAGTCGCCGATGTCCGGGAGCACGCGGTCGCGCACGAACTTGCGCACCGTGTCGCGGATCGCGCGCTCCTCGTCGTCCAGCAGCGCGTCGATGGCGAGGAAGTCCCGCGGGTCGAGCGAGGTCGGCTTCGCCGTCGTCGCCACGCCGAGATCCTAGTGTGCGGGAGCGAGGTGGACGAGCGCGAGCTCCAGCCAGGGCGCTGCGTACCGCTGCCAGAGGGCCTGATCGTGGCCGCCGGGATAGGCCCGGAAGATGTGAGCGACACCCTCCTCCGACAGCTCCTGGTTCAGCATCTCGTTCTCGGCGTAGAAGCGCCAGTCGCTGCGCCCCACGTAGAAGGCGATGAATGTCCGAGTGGCGCGGAGCTTGCTGCGCACGGTGGGCAGAACGACGTGGACGTCCGCTTTCGCGTCGCGGGCGGCCGAGCCGAGATCGAGCGGCTTCGTGCCGGTCGGGTCGGTGGGGTGGAAGTAGCCGCTCCACGACTCGACGACGGAGAACTCGTCCAGGTGGTTGAGCGCCAGCTGCATCGCGCCGTAGCCGCCGGCGGAGATGCCGATCAGCGCGCGGCCCGCGCGCGAACGGATCGTTCGGAAGCGCGCATCGATGACGCGCGGCAGCTCGGTCGCGATCGCCGTCGCCCACCGGTCGCCGGGGCCGCGGTCGACGTACTCCGGATCGCTCTCTCCGGCGCGGGCCCCTTGTGGCACGACGACGATCGCGGAACGGCCGACCGAATCGAGCGCGCGCTCGACGAATCCGAGCGACGTGTAGGCGGAAGCGGTGGACGGCAGCCCGTGCAGGACGTAGAGCACGGGATAGCGCTGCGAGCCCGCGGCATATCCCTGCGGGAGATACACCTCGAAGTGGAGGCGCGCCCCGATGGCGGCGGACACGAAGGCGCTGTCCACCCGCCGCTGGGACGCGGATGCCGCGGGTGGGCCGAGAAGGGCCACCGCTGCTGCGCCTGCCAGGGCGAAGAGAGCGGTTTTCATCGTGGAGGCACAATCGACGCGCAACGCGCGCTTAACGTCACCAAGCTACACACAGATGTGTGTGGGCCGCACGCCTCAAACCTCCGATTCCGGCTGCCTCTGCGGCCGGAGCGGCCGCATTGGCGGCATTTCTCGCCGTCGGGCTATTCGGCGTGCGCGGGTACCTGGACAACTACCTGCAATACCGGGGATTCGCGCCGCCGCGCGAGCCGGCCTTCGTCACGTCGCCCGGAACGACCGAGCGGCTCCTGATCTCGAGCCCTGCGCTCGGCGGCCGGAAACAGGAGGCATACGTCTACCTGCCTTCCGGCTATGCGCAGCATCCCGGCCGACGGTACCCCGTCATGTACCTGCTGCACGGCTTTCCGGGCCGTCCGCTCGCGTTCCTCGACACGGTGCAGATGGGAATCGTCGACGACGCCATCACGGCGCGACATCGGGCGCAGCCGCTCATCCTCGTGATGCCGTTCGGCTCCACCAGCACGTTCAGCGACGAAGAGTGGGTCAATGGTGTTCGCGCCGGGAACGGTTGGGCGACGTTCGTGGCCCGTGACCTCGTGCGCGCGATCGACTCACGCTTTCGCACGATCGCGTCGCCGCGCGGCCGCGCGATCGCCGGCTTGTCCGAAGGCGGCTACGGCGCGATCAACATCGCACTCCACCATCCCCACGAGTTCTCCGTGGTCGAATCGTGGTCGGGGTACCAGCGGCCCGACCGGATCAGTTCCATCTTCGGGCCGAACCTACGGACGCTCGCCGCGAACGATCCCCGTCTCCTGCTTCCGCGGGTCGCGCCGACGTTGCGGAAGCTCGGGACGTACTTCTGGTTCTACTCGGGCTCGTCGGATCCGCTGCACAAGCAGAACGCCGCGTTCTCGCGTGAGCTCGCGAGCGCGCGAATCGCTCACCGGTATTTCCAGGTGTACGGCGGTCACAACTGGGCGCTCTGGCGGGACAACGCGCGGGCTGCGTATCTCGTTGCCGCGGAGAGGCTTGCCCATGCGTAGTGCCGCACGCAGCACTGCCGCGAGCCTGCTCGCCGTCGGCGTCCTCCTCGCCGCAACGGGGTGGCTCTACGTCGCGCGTCCGGTCGTCTCCGTGCCGGGACCGGTGGTGCACGATGCGCTGGCCCTCGACGAGCTGTCGCAGCACGGGAGCGTGTCCATCTGGCTGTATCTGCTCGTCTGGGGTGCCGCCGCGTCCTTGCTCGGCCTCCTCGCCCGCTGGGCGCGCGCGGAGCGGCTCACGGCCGGGATGCTCCTTGGGCCTGCGGTCGCGGCCTGGCTCTACGCCGCCAACGGCGTGTCCATCCTCGTCGTGCGGCAGATTCCGGCGCATCAGGCGTTCCAGGCCGCGGCGGCGGAGCAGGCGGTCGTGCTTCCGGCCGTTCTCGCAGGGGTGGCCGGTGCGCTTCTCGGTCGGGCGCGGACGGTAGACAGGCCGAGGGCGCGCGTCGTCCTCTCGTGGCTCGTCGCCGGCGTGGGGCTGCTCGCCGCCCTGGACGGAATGTTCCCGGAGCACCGCCGTTCCCTCGTCGTCGCACTGGACGCCGCCCACGTGCACGGGCTCTCCAAGGCGCTCGTCGTTCCGCTCGCGCTCGGGCTGATGGTGACGGCGCGTGGCCTCGTGCGCGGAAGCAGCCGGGCCTGGCAGCTTGCGATCACGTTGCTGACGGTCCTGCTCGTGCTGCACCTCGAGCGCGGCTTCGACGACGGCGCGATCGTCACCGGACTGGCCGTCGTCGCGCTGCTCGCTCGGCGCGCTGACTTCCGGCTGCGAGGCGATCCGTCCTCCAAGCCGCGCATCGCGGTGCATGCGGCCGTGCTCGCGAGCGCCGTCGGCCTTTACGGGCTGATCACGCTGTGGGTGAACCGCCTCATGGCCGACCAGCCGTACACGATCGGGTTTGCGCTCCGCGTCACCGGCCGCGCGCTGGTGGGCCTAAGCCTCCACGGCGCTCATCACCTGACAGGCCCGGTCGCGGACTGGTTCCCGCTCTCCGTCTTCCTGCTCGGTGTCGGCGGTGCGGTCGTTCTGCTGCTGGAGTGGCTCGGCCCCTGGCGCTATCGCCGCACATGCGGCGTGCACGAGCTGAACGTCGTCCGGCGGCTGGTCGCGATCTTCGGCGTCGACACGCTGGCACCGTTCGCGTTGCGATCGGACAAGTCGTACTTCTGCGCGCGCGACGAGTCGGCGTTCCTCGCGTACCGCGTCGTCAACGGTGTGGCCGTCGTCGCGGGTGATCCAGTCGGTCGCGCCGGCGCGCGCGAGGAGCTCGTGCGGTCGTTCCTCGAGTTCGCGCACGATCGCGGCTGGCGGATAGCCGTCCTCGGGGCATCGGAGCGAGATCTCGATCTCTATCGCTCGGTGGGCCTGCGCGCGCTCTATCACGGCGACGAGGCCGTGGTCGAGACGGCGGCGTTCTCGCTCGACGGCAGGGCGATTCGCAAGGTGCGCCAGTCGGTGCATCGGCTGGAGAGCGCGGGCTACGCCGCGCGCGTGCTCCAGCCGAGTGAGATCGGCGGCGCGTTGCGCCAAGAGCTCGAGGAGATCGCACGTGCCTGGCGCGGAAACGCGCCGGAACGCGGCTTCGCCATGGCGTTCGACGCGCTCTTTCGCGCGGACGAGGACGACGCGGTCTTCGTTGTCGGAGTCGACGCGGCCGGGCACGCGCAGGGCTTCCTGCACTTTGCCGTGTGCCGGGCCGGGTCGGCGCTTTCGCTGTCCTCGATGCCGCGCGCGGCGGGCGTCCCGAACGGGTTCACCGAGTGGCTCATCTGCTCGTCGATCGACTGGGCGCGAACGCAGGGGTTTGCGCGCGTGTCGCTCAACTTCTCGCCGTTTGCCGCCCTGCTTTCCCCCGACGCCGAGCTGAGCGTCGGACAACGCCTCCAGGCTGCGACACTTCGTCGTATGAAGCCCTGGTTCCAGCTCGACAACCTGCTGCTCTTCAACCGGAAGTTCTTCCCCTCCTGGCAGCGGCGGTTCGTCGTGTACGAGCGGCGGCGCGACCTGCCGCGCGTGGGAATCGCGGCGCTCGCCGTCGAGGCGTACCTCCCCTTCCAGTGATCGCGGCCGGCCTCGCGCTGGCCGTCGGCTCCGCAATCGCGATCGGCGGCGGCTACGCGCTCCAACACTCCTCGGCGTCGCAGCTCCCGCCGCTCACGCTCCGCCGGCCGCTGCATTCGCTCGCCCTGCTCTTCCGCAGCGGCCGGTGGACGTTCGGCTTCTTCGCCGGCATCGGCGGCTGGGTGTTGTACGTCGTGGCGTTGCGCCTTGCGCCGCTCTCGCTCGTCCAGGCGGCGTCGGCGGGCGGCATCGGTGTGCTCGCGCTCGGAGGCGCGCGGCTGCGCAGGTCCGAGCGCGTCGGCGTCGGAGCGGCCCTCGGCGGGCTCGTGCTGCTCGCCTTCTCCGTGGGGGCGCACCCTCCGACGGCGCACGGCGCCGCCGCCGCAGTTGCGATCTGGGTCGTCATCTCGGCGGCGTGCGCGGGCGCGCTCGCACGGTGGCGATCGTCGGCGGCGGCGCTCGGCACCGCCGCCGGCGTGCTGTACGCAGCCGGCGATGTCGCCACGAAGGCGGCCGTCGTCGGCGGGGCCCGGCTCGCGTTCGCGCCCGTCCTCCTCGCGTGCCACGGCCTCGCGTTCGTGTGCCTCCAGCTCGCCTTCCAGCGCGGCAGCCGGCTCGCGTCCGCCGGTCTCGCCGTCCTCTGGACGAACGCGCTGCCGATCGTGGCCGGGACGGTCCTCTTCTCGGAGGCGCTCCCGGGCGGCGTGCGCGGGGGTCTCCGGGTTGCCGCCTTCGCGCTCGTCCTCGCGGGCGGTGTCCTCCTCAGCCTCCGCGCACCGGTTGCAGAAACGCTCGAAGCGGTATGATTGACTGACTAGTCAATCGACGCGGGAGTCGAGGATGGTCTCCATCGAGCAGAGCGCGGGCGTCTCGTTCGGGCTGACGGATGAGCAGAAGGCGTTGCGGGAGCTCGCGCGCGGCTTCGCCGCGAACGAGATCCGGCCCCACGAGCACGAGTGCGACGAGCACATGCGGCATCCGGTTGACGTGATCGCGAAGGCGCACGAGCTCGGTCTCATGAACCTGCACGTGCCCGAGGAGTACGGCGGCTCGCAGTTGTCCGCGTTCGACGGCATGCTCGTCGGCGAGGAGCTCTACTGGGGTTGCTCCGGCATCGGCACGTCGCTCACCGCCAACGGCCTCGGTGCCGGCCCCGTGATTCTGTACGGCAGCGACCAGCAGAAGGCGCGGTGGCTCCCGCCCCTCATCGACTCGCCGATCCTCTGCTCGTTCGGGCTCTCCGAGCCCGGCGCCGGCTCGGACGTCGCGTCCTTGAAGACGACCGCCGTCCGCGACGGCGACGAATACGTCCTCAACGGATCCAAGACATTCATCACGAACGCCGGGTATGCCGCATGGACGGTCGTCTTCGCGAAGACGGACGCGAAGGGCGGAGCGAAGGGGATGTCGGCGTTCATCGTCCCGATGGACGCTCCCGGCGTGACGATCGAGCAGCACCTGGACAAGATGGGCCAGCGGGCAACCGACACGTCGGCATTCGCGCTCCAGGACGTTCGCGTCCCCGTCGAAAACCGCATCGGCGAGGAAGGTGACGGGTTCAAGATCGCGATGGCCACGCTCGACTTCACGCGTCCCGGGACGGCGATCGGAGCGGTCGGTGTCGCGCAGGCCGCGTACGAGCACTCGGTCGCCTATGCGAAGGAGCGCGTCACCTTCGACGTGCCGATCGCGATGCACCAGGCCGTCAACTTCATGATCGCCGACATGGCGACCGAGATCGAGGCGTCGCGCCTTCTCTGCTGGCAGGCGGCGTGGATGCTCGATCAGGGGTTCGGCCGAAAAGCGACGCTGTACTCGTCCTTCGCAAAGCGCTTTGCAGCCGACACGGCGATGAAGGTCGCCACCGATGCCGTGCAGGTATTCGGCGGCTATGGCTACATCAAGGAGTACCCGGTCGAAAAGCTCATGCGCGACGCGAAGCTGTTCCAGATCTACGAGGGCACCTCGCAGATCCAGCGGCTCGTGATCGCAAAGGAAATATTCTTGCCGCGTGCCGATTGAGATCGACCTCTCCGGGCGAGTGGCGTTCGTTACCGGAGGCTCGCGCGGCCTCGGCCGGGCCGATGCGCTGACGCTCGCGCGTGCGGGCGCCGACGTCGTCGTCGCCGACCTGCTCGTCGAGTCGCAGCTCTCCGAGGAGACCGACCGGTATGGGTCGCTCGCGACGGTCGCGCGCCAGCAGGGCCTCGTGCACACCGAGGAGACCATGCGCGACATCGAGGCGATGGGGAGGCGGGCGCTCGCCGTCCGCTGCGACGTCACGAACCGTGCGGAGGTCGACGCTGCGGTCGCGCGGACGGTCGAAGAGCTCGGCTCGCTCGATATCCTCGTCAACAACGCGGGCACGCTCGACCATGTAGCCCAGTTCCACGAGCAGTCCGCCGAGCTGTGGGAGCGCGACCTGCGCGTCAACCTCACGGGCGCGTTCAACTGTGCGCAGGCTGCGTGGCCTCACATGAAGGAGCGCGGCTGGGGCCGGATCGTGAACATGGCCTCGGTCGCCGGCACGCTCGGCGGGTTCGGGCAGGCCAGCTACTCGACGACGAAGGCGGGCCTGCTCGGCCTCACGAAGACGCTCGCGATGGAGGGCGGCCGGCATGGGATCACGTGCAATGCGATCGTCCCCGGCGTGATCGGGACGGAGGCCTTCGAGATGGCCAACGCGGCGATGAACGAGCGCATCGTCAGGCGCACGGCGCTCCGGCGGCCGGGCGAGCCGCAGGAGATCGCGAACGTCGTGGCGTTCCTCTGCTCCGACCTCGCGGCCTACGTCACCGGCGTGGAGCTGAACGTCAGCGGCGGAGTCGAGCTCTTCGTCTTCTGAGCGGCAGCCGGGGTGCGTTCCTGCCCGAAAAAGAAGAGGGCAAAGCAGACGACGCCGGCTACGCCTCCGCTGTCCGGATAGCGTCGGCCAGCCAATCGGGGATGCGTGTGGGGCGGAACGTCTTCGCGTCCACGCAGGCGTGCGCCGTCCAGCCGTCCGCCATCGGCATGCCGTCTGCGCGGATGATTTCGTAGTCGTAGCGGAACCGCGCTCCGCGCAGGCCGACGCAGCGCGTGTACACATCCAGCTCGTCGTCGAAACGCGCCGGAACGCGGTAACGGCAGTACGACTCGAGCACGAGCGCCTCGATCCCGTGATCTCGCAGCGTCTGGTATCCGCCGGCGTACGCGCGCAGGTATTCGACGCGTGCGACCTCGAACCACACCGGGTACGCGGCGTTGTGCGCAACCCCCTGCGCGTCGGTGTCCGCGAAGCGCACGCGGACCCGCGTCGAGAACGAGAACCCTTCCACGGAGCAACTCTACGATGAGCGCATGTCGGTCGAGCGTCTCGCCGAGCTGCTGCGTGAGCACCAGCCCTGTGTTGTGCTCACCGGCGCAGGCGTCAGCACGGAGTCGGGAATCCCGGACTTCCGGTCGCCGACGGGAATCTGGCGCCGGTACGACCCGATGGAGTATGCGACCATCGCTGCCTTCCTCGCCGACCCGGAGAAGGTCTGGGGCTTCTACGGAAAGCGGCTTGCGTCGCTCGCGGATGTCGAGCCAAACGTCGGCCATCGCGCGCTCGCCGACCTGGAGCAGCGCGGCTGGGTCGACGCGATCGTGACGCAGAACGTCGACGGGCTGCACGAGCGCGCAGGCTCGCGGACGGTCGTCGAGGTGCACGGATCGATTCGAACGTCCAGCTGCCTCGAATGCGGTACCGCTGTGCCGTTCGCCGAGGCGCTCGCCCGACTGCCGGTTCCGGCCTGCGCAACGTGCGGACGCGTCCTCAAGCCAGACGTCGTCATGTTCGGCGAGCTGCTTCCGCAGGCGGCGATGGACCGCGCGGTCCGTCTCGCATCCGAGGCCGGGCTCCTGCTCGTCGTCGGCTCGTCGCTCGAGGTGTATCCGGTCGCCGGCCTTCCGCTCGAGACCCTGGCGGCGGGCGGCAAGCTCGCGATCGTCAATCGCGGCGAGACCCAGTTCGATGTCGATGCCGCCGTCTGCATCGACGCCGGCGCGGGCGAGACACTCTCGGCCCTTGCCGAGGCGCTACCCGATCGACTGCAGTGAGGCCGCGAAGATCGCCTCGTGCAGGCGGCGCCCGGTCGGCGCGATCGCGAGGGTGTACACGGGCACGGCGCGGTCGCCCGCGAACGCCGTCGCGAGGTAGTCGCCGACCATGCGGCCCTCCGCTTCGGCCAGCCATGACATCTGCATCGCCTCGGTGTCGAGCCGGAGCGGCTTCGTCCAGCTCGCGCCGCCGTCGGGGGACTGCACGAAGGCGACGCCGAGCGCGCACGCGCCCTTCGCGCACGAGCCGGGGGTGTAGTACGCATAGACGAGCCCGAGATGCCCGGGCCGGGATGGATCGGCGCCGAGCCCGGGAATCATCGCGTCGAGCGTCGACGACGTGGAAGCGAGGGGCACGCGCGACGGCGCGCTCCACGTGACACCGTCCGTCGAGCTCGAGATGACGATGTCGTTCGCGGTGCACGACACGCGGAAACGGCAGTCTGCCCACGACGCGAACAGCGTCCCCGCAGCGTCGATCGCCAGGGACGGAAGCGAGATCGCGCGCATGGGGTCGTTGTTCGACGAGCTCAGCGTCGCGAGCGTCGTCCGCGTGAACGTCGCACCGCCGTCGGTCGAACGGAAGCTCTCGATCGTCCCCGTCAGCGCCTGCTCGCTCGTGTAGTTCCCCGCGATCGTGACGAGCGTGCCGTCGGGGAGGACGGCAGGTTGTGTGCCGACGAGAACGCCGGTCGCGCGAACCGGCGTTGACCAGGTCACGCCTCCGTCGTCGCTCGACTGGCTGACCGTGATGTTCTTGTCGTCGTCGGTATAGAGGGCGTAGCACCGTCCGCGGAACGGGCTCGACACGCCGTTGTCGCATGCGACCCATTCCTTGTCGAGCGCCGGTCCGGTCGCCGCGGTGACGGGCGCCGACCAGTGCAGGCCGTCGCTCGAGTGCGCGACCGTGATACGCGTTCCGCCCTGCTCGATCGTCAGCGTCGATATGAGCCAGACGGCGTGGGCGGCGTCGTATGCAACGCTCGGATCGGACGCCGCACTCCCCGGACCGGCGGGCGTCGACTCGACGGTGACGCCGGGGAGCAGGCCACGCGTCCAGGTCTCGCCCGAGTCGTTCGAGACCGCGAACCCGATGTTCGAGGCGCCGCCGCTCGCGAACCTTCCCACCTGGTAGGCCGCGACGACCGTGGTTCCCCAGGCGAAGTCGGCGGGCTCGACCGCTGTCTCGTGCTGTCCGGCCGGGTTCGTCGACGTATCGACCGAGAGGCGGCGGGAGACGACCTGGCAGTTCGCGGCCACCTTGTCACCGAGATCGGCGGAGACGACGTTGAAGCCGCCTCCGCAATCGACGCGGTCGACGCCGCCCCAGGCTGCTTGCACGAAGTCGTTGCCCGGGCCGCCGACGAGGTGGTCGGGCGCGGCCGTGCCGAGGATGGTTCCGCCCTGCTTCGGCGCATGAATCGTGGCCGCCGCGGCCGGAGCAGCGAACGCGAGCACGAGCCCGATCAGCAGCCGGCGCATCGAGTTCGCAGCGTAACCGCCCGGGCTCTCGTAGACTGTGCGTCGTGACCGAGGAGAAGCGCACCGACCTACTCGGCAAGCTGTCGGAGCTGAGCGAAGAGGCGATCCACCGGTTGCAGGATGCGCCGGGCGGCGATCGCGTCGTCAGCACGATGAACTCGATGAAGGACCGGCTCGACGAGCTTCAGCGGCGCGTCCGCGGGATCGACGAGCTCGAGGCGCGCCTCAGCGCGCTCGAGCGGAAGGTCGAGAAGCTGTCGAAGGACGCCGGGAGCACGAAGACCAAGTCGTAAGGAGGAGCGCGGCTGCGACCAGGAGCCCACCGACGATGTCGGAGGGGACGTGCTGGCCGCCGAGCTCGATCAGCGCCAGGGAGCAGACGGCCCACGCGATCGCCCAGCGTGCGAGGCGCGGCCACGCCCACGCGACGGCACACGCGACGAGCACCGTGCGGATCGTGTGACCGCTCGGATATGAGGAGTCGAAGCTTGCGAGGTGCACGCCGTGGGCGAAGAGCAACGGTCGCGTGAGGGTCGCTTTCACGAGCAGCTCGATCACGTTCCCGGCGGCATAAGCCGCCGCGAAGGTCGCGCCCGCACGGCCGCGCAGCCGAAGGCAGGCGGCGGCGACGATCACCGTTGCCGGCGTGAACGACGCCGGCAACGTGACGAGCTCGGCGACGATGTGCACCACGCCGTGCCAGTGCACGTCCCAGAGCGGGATGACCGCGCTCGCGAGTGTGGACGTGCCGCTGAAGTCGGCGCCCGGCATCGCATGGCCGACCGCCCACTGGTCGATCGACGTCAGGTCCCCATGGGCGACGAGCACTGCGAGGACGGCGAACGCGCCTGCGGCGACCGCCGCGGCCGCGGCTTTAGAGGCTCTCACATAATGATGTTCGTCGATCCGGGCGCAATCGGCGAGTGCGATGCAAGGACGCAGGGAGGCCCGATAGTTGCACTATCGGGCCGACTGAGGACGCGGCAGCGCGCCGCCGAGTGCGGCCGGGCGACACAATCGTTCATTGTGTGAGAGCCTCTTAGGCCGGGACACGCACCCGCAGCCCTCGCGGCACGATCTCGAAGCGAGCGGGCGTCGTTCCGACCTGCTCTCCGTCGAGCTCGATCGGCAGAGTCTCCGCCGCATCCACCTCGACGACGCGCGCGCGGACGAGGTCGACCTTGGGATGGGAGAGGTGCTTTCCCTTGTAGAGCTTCGGAGCGGTGGTGGCGAAGTCGAGCTTGTTGATGTCGCCGATCAGGAGCACATCGAAGAGCCCGTCATCCGGATGGGCTTCCGGCGCGAGCCACATACCGCCGCCGTGGTACTGCCCGTTCGCGACGATCACGTCGTGCATGCGATCAGAACGCCGCTCCCCGTCGAGGGTGACGTCGACGACGGTGTTCTGCCACGCGAGGAAGACGCGCACGAGCGCGTAGAAGAACGTCGCCTTGCCGCCCAGCAGCTTGGACATGCCGTTTGCGCGCTGCGCCACCGCGGCGCTCATGCCCACGCTGCCGATGTTGGCGAGATAGCGCTCCGCTTCGTCTCCGGCCCAGGTCCGATACGTCACGCGGCCCACGTCGATCGTGCGGGCGCGGCCCGCGACGGCGGTCCGCACGGCGTCGTCGAAGCGGTGGGGGATCCCGTACGTGCGGACGAAGTCCATGCCGGTGCCGAGCGGGATCGTCGCAAGCTCAGGTCCGCCTCCGGCGCGCATGAGCCCGTTGACCGTCTCGTTCAGCGTGCCGTCGCCGCCGACCGCGACCACGAGCTCGACGCCGTCCCGCGCGGCGCGTTCGGCGAGCTCTATCAGGTGCCCGGGCCGCTCCGACAGGAGCGTCTCGCCGTGCAGGCCGAGGGTGGCGGCGCGGTGCGCCAGCTCCGGCCAGCGCCTGCCCGTCACGCCGTTGTCCGACGCCGGGTTGACGAGAAAGACCGTGCTAGTCAGCTGTGACCGTCGCGAGGCCGACGCGCGTCATCCGGTCGACGGCGGCCCGCAGGTCGTCGTCGCTGATGCGCGTGAACTCGCCCTCGACGACGATGTCGCTCACGGTGAGCAGGCAGCCGGCCTGCACGCGGCGCAGCGCACCGAGCGTGAAGAGGATTGCCGCCTCCATCTCCACGCCGAGGATGCCGCGGTCGGACCAGCGCTGGTACTGGCCGGCGTCCGGGTTGTAGAAGACGTCGCTCGAGACCACGGGGCCGACGTGGATCGGCTGCCCGAGCTCCTTCGCCGCATGAACGGCAGCGTGGACGAGCTCGAAGTTCGCCGTGGGGCAATGCGGTTCGCGGACGTAGGTGTGTGTCGTCCCGTCCTGGGGCACCGCGGTGAGGGCGACGATCATGTCGCCGAGCGCGTGGTGCGGCTGTAGGCCGCCGCACGTGCCGACGCGCAGGATCTTCTTGCAGCCGAGCATGACGAGCTCCTCGATCACGATCGCGGCTGAGGGACAGCCCATACCGGTGGCCTGGACGGAGACCGGCTTGCCCTCCCACGTTCCGCGGAAGCCGAGCATTCCCCGTTCCACGTTCACCTGCACGACCTCGTCGAGGTACGTCTCCGCGATGTACTTGGCGCGAAGCGGGTCGCCGGGGACGAGGACAGCCTCGGCGTAGTCGCCGGGCTCGGCACGGAGGTGAATCGGCATGACGCCAACCCTAACCCGTCACCAGGAGTGGAATGATCGGGTTCGTGGTTGCCGTCGATCCGACGCTCGACGAGATCCTCGCCTTCTGCGCGGAAGAGCCGATCGAGCGCGTCTTCCTCGAGGACATCGCGCGTCGCGGGCTCGGACGGTTCTCGGCGCTCGCCGCCGACGGCCGGCTGACGGCGCTCTGCCACGTCGGCGCGAACGTCGTCCCGACGGGCGCGGGGTGCAGCGCATTCGCGCCGGCCGTCGTGCGCGGACAGCCGCGCATGATCATCGGGGAGGAGGCCGCGGTGGACGCGCTCTGGTCCGAGGCCGAGCCAGGTCTGCCCCGGCCGCGCGACGACCGCCCCGGCCAGCCGGTGTACGTCCTCGACGCGCCGCCGTCGCCCGGGGATTCGGACCTGCGCAAGGCGACGCTCGCCGACCTCGACCTGCTCGTTCCCGCGTGCGCGGCCGCGCACCGGGAGGAGATCGGGATCGACCCCATGCGCCGCGACCCCGACGGTTTCCGCTGGCGCACGCGCATGCAGATCGAGGATGGGCGCTCCTGGCTCTGGCTCGAGGACGGCGTCATCCGGTTCAAAGCCGAGGCGTCGGCGTGGACGCCGGCGGCGGTACAGCTGCAGCAGGTCTGGGTCGACCCGCAGGCGCGGAACCGCGGGTACGCGCAGCGCGCGATGCGCGATCTGTGCCGGCTTCTCCTCGAGCGCGTCCCGTCGGTCTGCCTGTTCGTCCGGCCCGAGAACGACGTTGCCATCCATGTGTACGAACGAGTCGGGATGCGCCGGACGATCTCGTACCGTTCGCTCATCTTCTGATGCTCGAGCGAATCGAAGCGTTCATCCGCGCGCACGACCTGATCGATCCAGGCGGCGAGGTCTGCTGCCTCGTCTCCGGCGGCGCCGACTCGACCTGTCTGTGGCACGCGCTCGGCGCGCTCGGGTATCGCGTCAGCGCCATGCACGTGAACCACAAGCTGCGCGGCGTGGAGTCGGACGAGGACGCGCGCTTCTGCGCGGACATCCTCGGCGCCGAGGTGGTCGCGCTCGACGGCCGTGGGCTCACCGAGGCTGAGCTGCGCGAGCAGCGGTACTCGGTCGCGCGAGACCAGTTGCGCGCAACGGGCCATACCGCGTCCGATCAGGTGGAGACGATCCTGTACCGGCTCGTGTCCCGAGGGTCGGCAACGGGGATCGCGCCGGCGCGGCCGGACGGCGTCGTGCATCCGCTGCTCGACGTGTTGCGCAAGGAGACGAGGGCCTACTGCGAGGCCGAGGGCATCCCGTTTCGCGTCGACTCTTCGAACGCCGACACGAAGCGCGGGCTCATCCGCGACGAGATCCTGCCGCTCCTCCGCCGGCTGCATCCACAAGCGGACGCGAACATCTTGCGCGCACTCGACCTGCGCGAGACGCTTCCGCCGCCGCTCGCTGAGCTGCTCACTTCGCCTGTCGGCTCACGCCGCGTCGATCTCGGCGGTGGGCTGATGGCGGTGCGCGAGTACGACCGGCTCTGGCTCGAGCCCGGCCCCGTCGAGCTCAAGGGCGAGGTGCGCTGGGGTGCGTGGCGTATCCGCTCGCGCACGGAAGGCCTTAAAGTACGAGGCTGGCGGGCCGGCGACCGGCTCGCGGGCCGGAGCAAGAAGATTCAGGACGTATTCGTGGACGCGAAGATTCCCCGCTCAGAGCGCGAGGCCTGGCCACTGGTCGTTCGCGGGGACGAGGTCGTCGCGGTTCCCGGCATCGTCGATCACCCGGACGTGGAGTATGAGCGCGACTGAGCTGGAACGCGCCGTCACGGAAGTCCTGATCGAGCCGGAGGCGCTGCAGCACCGCGTGGCCGAGCTCGGTGAGGAGATCTCCGGCGACTACGCGGGCCGCGATCTCCTGCTCGTCGGCGTCCTCAAAGGCGCGGTCTTCTTCATGGCCGACCTCATGCGCCACCTGACCATCCCGTGCGAGATCGACTTCATGGCGATCTCGAGCTACGGCGACTCGACCGACTCATCCGGCGTCGTGCGGATCCTGAAGGACCTCGACATCAACATCGAAGGCCGCCACGTGCTGGTGGTCGAGGACATCATCGACTCGGGGCTGACGCTCTCGTATCTCATCCGGAATCTCGAGGCGCGCGAGCCGGCGAGCCTCGAGATCTGCGCCCTGATGACGAAGCCGGAGCGGCGGGAGATCGACGTGCCGGTGCGCTACGTCGGCTTCGAGATCCCGAACCGGTTCGTCATCGGCTACGGGCTCGATTTCGCCGAGCGGTACCGCAACCTCCCGTACGTCGGGGTCCTCGATCCCGCACAGCTCCCGGCAGGGCCGTAACCCTCCGGCGCGAAACGCCGATAACCACCTAGACGCTGGTACCCTGACCGGGAGGCCTCTCCCTTGAATCGCTTCTTCCGCAGCGCTCTTTTCCCGCTGATCATCATCGCAGCGCTCGTCTGGCTGGCCCTACAGACGCTGGGGAGCCACGGGACGAAGACGACTCAGGCGACCACCTACACGGTCTACAACCTCGTTCGCACGCACCCCGGAGACATCTCCGGCCCGGTGACGATCGACCCGAACAAGCAGTCGCTGACGCTGACCACGACGAGCGGCCAGAAGTACAGCGTCCACTACGCCTCGCCGCAGTCCGAGGCGCAGTTCGAGCAGACGATGCTGGCGCACGGCGTGAAGTTCAACTCGAATGGTGTCGGCTCCTCGCCGTGGTGGTCGATCCTCACCAGCCTGCTGCCGTTCGTGCTCCTGTTCGGCTTCTGGATCTTCCTCATGAACCAGGTGCAGGGCGGAGGCTCCAAGGTCATGAGCTTCGGCAAGTCGCGCGCCAAGCGCATGACGCCGGACTCGCCGAAGATCGGCTTCAAGGACGTCGCCGGTGTCGACGAGGCCGTCGAGGAGCTGCAGGAGATCAAGGAGTTCCTCGAGAACCCGAAGAAGTTCCAGGCGCTCGGCGCGCGCATCCCCAAGGGTGTGCTGCTGTACGGGCCCCCGGGTACCGGCAAGACGCTGCTCGCACGCGCGGTCGCCGGCGAGGCGGGCGTGCCGTTCTTCTCCATCTCCGGCTCCGATTTCGTGGAGATGTTCGTCGGCGTCGGGGCCTCGCGCGTGCGTGACCTGTTCGAGCAGGCGAAGCAGGCCTCGCCGTGCATCGTGTTCATGGACGAGATCGACGCCGTCGGCCGCCACCGCGGTGCAGGTCTCGGCGGCGGCCATGACGAGCGCGAGCAGACGCTGAACCAGCTGCTCGTCGAGATGGACGGCTTCGAGATGAAGGACAACATCATCCTCATCGCGGCGACGAACCGCCCCGACATCCTCGACCCGGCGCTGCTGCGCCCGGGCCGCTTCGACCGGCAGATCGTCGTCGACCGGCCCGATCGCATCGGCCGCCGCAAGATCCTCGAGGTGCACACGAAGGGCAAGCCACTCGCGCCCGAGATCGATCTCGACACGCTCGCGTCCGGGACGCCGGGCTTCACCGGCGCCGACCTTGCGAACCTCGTGAACGAGGCCGCGCTGCTCGCAGCGCGCCGAGGCAAGAAGATCATCGAGCAGGAAGAGCTCGAGGAAGGAATCATGCGGGTCGTGGCCGGCCCCGAGAAGAAGGCGCGCCTGCTCTCCGAGCACGAGCGCAAGATCACCGCGTACCACGAGATGGGCCACGCGCTCGTCGGCCACTACCTCGAGCACACCGATCCGATCCACAAGATCACGATCGTGTCGCGCGGCCAGGCGCTCGGCCTGACCATCTCGCTGCCGACCGAGGATCGCTACCTGACGACGCGCACCGCGCTCATGCACCAGATGGGCATGACCCTCGGCGGCCGCGCCGCGGAGGAGATCGTCTTCCACGAGGTGACGACCGGTGCCGCGAACGACCTCGAGAAGGTCACGTCGACGGCCAAGTCGATGATCATGCGCTTCGGCATGAGCGAGAAGCTCGGCCCGCGCGTCCTCGGCCGCAGCCACGACATGCCGTTCCTCGGCCGCGACTACGGCGCCGAGGCCGACTACTCCGAAGAGATCGCCCGCGAGATCGACGACGAGATCCGTCGCGTCATCGAGGAGTCGCACGAGCTTGCCCTCTCGGTGCTGCGCGAGCACATGGAAGAGCTGCACCGGGTCTCGCAGATCCTCATCGAGCGCGAGACGATCGACCGGGATCAGTTCGAGCGCCTGCTGGCGGGCGAGGACGAGGGGACGGTGTTCCCCGAGGAGGCTGCGCCGGCCGAGACTCCGCAGCCGCACGAGGAGCCGAAGCGCGAGCGCAAGCCGCGGCCGCGGCCGTTCCCGATCCCCGGAGCGACCATGCAGCCGCCGCCGGATCCCGCAAAGTCCTAACGCGTGATCGAGATCTCGTGTGAGGCGTGCGGCTGGCTCGCCCTCACGAACCAGCCGGCCCATCACGTCTGGGCAGAGCACGTGGCCGGCTGTCCCGCGGTCGGCGGCGCAGTACGGCACATTCCCGACCTGCCGCCGCTCCCGCAGCGTCTGCCGGAGATCCATGCGTGCAAGCACCGGCTCGTGCGGCGCCAGATCGCGGTGACGGCGGCCGGCGTCAAGCGCTACGCCGTCGTGTGCGAGCTATGCGGCCGGCGCGTCGACGCGGCCTAGGAGTAGAGCGCGTCGATCGACGCCGTCTCGACGATGCCCTTCAGGCTGCGCGCGAGCTTCGCGTCGAGCGTCACGAGCGCGTCCGCCTGCAGCTGTGTGAGCGCGACGTATTCGGCGTCGTAGGTCGACGCCCAGCCGAGCTGCTCTGCGATGTCCCACGCGCGGCGGCGGAGCACGGCGTCGCCGAGGAGCCTGATCGGCATCTGCGCGATGCGCTTGAGGCGCTCGCGCGCGATGGTGGCGGGGATCTCGCCACGCTGGACGGCCTCGTGCAGCACCGACAAGGTCTGAGAGCGAAGGAGTGTCGGCGCCAGCAGCTTGTGCCTGGCCGGGACCTCGGCCTCCGTGCTTGCGAGATGGAGGACGGCGCTCGCGTCGACGACGAATCTCGTCACGCTAACCGGCCAGCTTGCATGCGAGCTCGATCTTCCACTGCTTCTTGCGCGGCTCCAGCTTGGGGTCGGTCAGGTACGCCTCGTACCGGCAGGCGAACCGGTCCGCCTCCGGCACGTCCCAACGATCGAAAGCGAGCCCTTTCGCAGCCGCCCATTCGAGCAGCGCCCGGTTCGCTCCGGTGCCGACCCTTGGCGAGCCGCTCGTCCCGCACTCCGAGCATGCCTCGAAACGGCGTCACGACCCTGATCCCGACGTATGGACATCCGGTCGCGTCTCGACTGTCGGGCTTCCGATGAGCTCCATGCTCAGAGTGTCTCAGTCGAGGCGCAGGATCGTCTCCTCGATCTCCTCACCGCGTCCGGGTGCGAAGTCGCGGTTGACGCCGACGCGTCGGAATCCGGCCTTCTCCAGGACTCGAAGGGAAGCACCGTTGTCCGAGGCCGCCCGGGCGTACAACGGACGTTCGGCAGTCTCCGCAAGAAGAAGCTGGAGTGCTGCGCTCGCGATGCCTTTTCCCCATTGGGTGCGGTCGATCCAATAGGTCACCTCGAGCTCGCCGTCGATTCGGAACGACGCGATCGTGCCGGCAATTGCGCCGTCGACATCGATGACCAGGGACGTGGCACTCGTGTCGGCCCGCACGCGCGACATCCGGTTGAGAAACGCGCTGCGGTCGATCTGATCCTCCGCCGTGAAGGCGGCCATTCGGATCGACTCCGGATCCGTCACTTGCCGATAGATCACCTCGAGATCCCCGTCCTGGAGCGGCCGCAACGCGACGGTCATCCGGCGATCGTAAGGGTGTCGCGGTCTAGGTGCCCCCAGGGAGTCGCCTGCGCCAGTGTGCTCCTATGTCAATAGGGGCTCGTTTTTGAGTGTTGTGTAGACGGTGCGGGCGAGCCGGCGTTTGAGGCAGCGGATGGCCGCGGCGTGTTTTGCCTTCGGGAATGTCGCCCGAGCCGACGCGATATAACGCCGTCGAAACCAAGCCGTATATCGCCGCAGGTCCATCCGGTCAGGGGTGATGGACGAGCTGCCAGAGCGGCTTTTCGTGCGGCCCAAGTGGGATGAAGTCCATCCCGTCGGGCGTGTTCAGATAGTCCGCGGCGGTGCCGGAGATGCCGCGGTGGCCGTATTGCCACACGATTGTGTTGGTGTGTGGGTTGATGATGACGACGCGGTCGTCGTAGTCGTCGTTTACAGCGATGTCGCCGTTTGGGAGCATGAACGCAAGCGAGGGGTGGTTGAGCTCGGCCGAGCCGCTGGTGGGCCGGTAACGCCACAGGATCGCTCCGTGGCGGTTGATGATGAGCGCGGCGCCGGGACTGGAGTAGTCGGCGAGAAGGACGCGCCCGCCCGGGAGCGGTTGCGGGTCGGAGGGGTAGCCGACAGGCGCCTGGGTTGACCAGACCAGCTTGCCGGTGGAGTTGAACTCATCGATCCAGGAGCCGTGGATCTCCGAGACGAGTACGCCGCCGCCCTTGACGGGGGTATCGCCGTTGACAGCGCCGAGTGTTCGCGGCGGGTCGTGGGCGCACACATCGGTCGTGCCGATCTGACGGACGATGCGGTGGTTGCGGATGAAGAGGATGCGGCAGTTGTACGCGTCGGCGACCGTGAGTGTCGCGTTCGGGAGCACGTAGGCGTCGTCGGGCCAGTTGAGCTCATTCGGGCCGCCGCCCTTGACCCCAGGGATACCGAAGAGGCGGCGGATCTCGTGCGTCTTGATGTCGACGGACACGATCGTCTGGTCGTCCTCCTCGTTGGAAACGATCGCTTTCCCGCCCGGCTCGACAAAGGTGTCGTCATCGAAGAACAGGTGTACGCCGCGTGCACGGTCGCGCGCATCGGGGAAACGCCACAAGACGCGATGGTGCGGATCGACAAGCATCATGCGATCGTTGCCGCGGTCTGCGATCAGTAACGCACCGGGCAGCGGCCCCCGCAAGTGCAGCGGCTCATTCGCTAGCCGCTCGCGCCGCCGCGCGACCTCCGCGGCGGACGACGCGACCCGTGGAGTAGTCGGTTTCCGAGTTGTGCGATGCGACAGCACGCCCACAAGCACGACACCTGCAAGCGCGACGGCGACGAGCATCAGCCTGGAGCGCTGGCTGCGCCGACGCTTGCGAGGACGATCACGCGAGGCAGTCACCCGGCGACGCTAGCAGCCCACCTCGGCTGTTGACCGCAGTGGGGAGACTCCGCTTCGCTGCGCCAGTGATGCTGGACAGTCCCTCGAGCGGGGCGCGCCCGGCATCGGCCACCGATGAGCGACTACCCCGGCGCTCAGGTAGTGGCGGCTTCGCCCAGCGATGCGAACATCGGCTTCAAGCTCTCGCGTGACCGATGACTTCTGATGCGTGGGGCGGTCATACGAGGATGTCGACAGAGGGAGAAACGATGAGCAAGCTGAAGCTGAACATCACGATGTCGGTCGACGGCTTCGTCGCCGGTCCGGATCAGTCGCTCGAGCATCCGCTCGGAGTGGGCGGCGAGCGGCTTCACGGTTGGTTGTACCCGCTCAAGGCGTTCCGCGGGGGCCACGGCGAGGAAGGCGGCGAGGTCAACGCGAGCACGCCGTTCGCCGAGGACATCCTCGGCGGAGCCGGCGCGACCGTCATGGGCCGGAACATGTTCGGCGGCGGCCCAGGGCCGTGGGACGAGTCCTGGAAGGGCTGGTGGGGAGACGATCCACCCTTCCACCATCCCGTCTTCGTGCTGACGAACCATGCGCGCGCGCCGCTGGAGATGCAGGGTGGAACGACGTTCCACTTCGTCACGGACGGGATCGAGTCGGCGCTCGAACAGGCGCAGGCAGCAGCCGGAGGGAAGGTGGTGTCTCTCGGGGGCGGGGCTTCGGTCGCGCAGCAGTACCTCGCGGCGGGTCTGCTCGACGAGATCGTCGTTTCGGTCGTCCCGATCTTGCTCGGCGGCGGCGCTCGGCTGTTCGAAAACGTAGGAGAGGCGAAGCTCGAGCAGGTCGGGTCGGTCGAGGCTCCCGGAGTGACTCACATCAGATACGGCCGGGCATAGCGCCTGGCGCCAGAGAAAAGGCACTCGGATACGCGAGTGTTCGCGAATGACGCCAGAGGAAATAGGCCCGCCGCCCAGCCCGCAGAGCCGGCCGCTTCGCACCGGCGACGTCAGCCAGCGGGCGTTGTCGTCGTGGAGAACGGACGCGAACGAAGGCCTGCACGGCGGCATCGGTGGCGCGTCTGATCTGCACTTTGACACAAGAGTAACCGAGACAAACCGCGGGCTCCGGGGGCGCTCTGGTAGTTTCGTAGTCGTGGGTGATCTCAAAGGCTGAGCACTCGCGACCGGTCCCCCAAAACGATGGCGGATCGACCGCCGGTCGACGTTGGTCGCAAGAGGCAGGTCGACGCTCGGGAGGATCGCCGCATGACGACGGCTCGCAGCAACTCAGCAGTTACGCCGCTCGTCGAGGACGTCGCCCTGGGTGGACGTCGCGACTTTGTCTGCGGCAACTGCGGCTATGGCATCTCCGTCAACGTGTTGCCTGGGTCCTGCCCGATGTGTCAACGCTCGACGTGGCGGCTATCTGACCAGGCCGCATCGCGTCGTCTCCGCCCTGTCAGCGTTCGAGCAGCCGAGACACTGAAGATGACACGCCTGACTGAGACGTCCAGCGCGGCGGTGGTGACCCAATCAGCGGTTGCGGCGCTTGCTGCCTCTGAGCGCCCCCGCGGGCTTGTCGAGTCCGGAATCGCGCTCGGTTCCGAACTCTCACTGGAGTCGCTGCTTCTACGGCTGGTCGAGACCGCAGCTGAGCTGACCGAGGCCCGGTACGGCGCGCTGGGCGTGATCGCTCAGGCGGGCACTGGGTGGAGCGGTTCATTACGGTCGGTGTCCCCAACGAGACGCAGCGTGCGATCGGCGGGCTGCCGCGCGGCCGCGGCAGTCCCGGAGTGTTGATCCGCGACCGTCAGCCGCTGCAGCTCGAGGGCTCTACCCGAGCAGGAAAGGAGGGGCCAGGGTCAGCGTGGCGCGACACACTCGCTTAGTTGCGCATGTCGGGCTGGTGGCGGCGATTGCGCTGCTGGCGTCCGGCTGCGGCGGCCGGAGTACGGCGGCCGAGCTCCATCATCTCGCGCTCTCGGTCTCCGACCTGCCGTCGGGTTGGTCGGCAGCGCCGATCAAAGGCCCGAAGGTAACGACGAGTACCCCGTGCCTCTCGAGCGTGAAGAGCAAGGGCTTGACCTATGACGTCGAGGCGTTCACGCAGGGCGGCGCGATCCCGACCTTCGTCGAGGTGCTCGCGGTCGGTGCGGAGCTCGACCGGACCTGGAAGGGACTCACGGCGGCGCTGGCAACCTGCCGGTCGGCAACGATCGACCTCGCCGGCACGAAGGCGGAGAGCACGGTACGGCGGATCGCGTTCCCGCCTCTGGGCGACTCATCGTCCGCGTCTGCGTGGGCGTTCACGTTCCACGGCGTCCGGATCGGCTTCGACCTCGTCCTCTTCCGGGTCGGGAAGTACGGCGGCTACGTCACCTACTCCGACCTGGGCGTCCCCCGGCCGGCAACGGTCAAGGCATTCGCGCAGGCGGCGGCGGCGAAGGTCGCGCACGGCGGCTCGGTGGCCCCGATCCCGGCGGTGTCGGTCGTGTCCGCTCCCGTGCAGACGGCGGAGACGACGCTCGGAGCGGTCGCCTACCGCACGATCGGCAGCGGCCCGCCGCTCGTCCTGATCACCGGCTTCAGCGGGACGATGGAGGGCTGGGACCGGCGCCTGGTCGACGCGCTTGCCGAGCACCACCGGGTCGTGTTGCTCGACAACGCTGGTATCGGCGAGACGGCGGCGTTGCCGAAGCTCACCGTCGATGCGATGGCCGACCAGACGAGCGCGCTGCTCGCCGCGCTCGGTATCCGGCGCGCGGACGTGCTCGGCTGGTCGATGGGCAGCATGATCGCCCAGGCGCTCGCTGTGCTCCATCCGGCCCAGGTGCGCCGCCTCGTCCTCTGCGCGTCCTTCCCCGGCGACGGCACTACCGTGCGCCCCGCGCAGTCGGCGATCGACGCGCTCAAGAGCGGCGACCCGGCGAAGGTCATGTCCGACCTCTTCCCCGCCGATCAGACGAACGCCCAGAACACCTACCTCGCCGCCCTCTCGAGCTGGCCGCCCACCCCGACCGTCCCGGCCGACGTTCTCTCCGCCCAGAGCCACGCCGTCGACGTCTGGTGGGCAGGCACCGATCCGGCCGGCAAGAAGACCACCGCCATCGCTGCCGCGACCCTGGTCGCCGACGGCGGCCAGGACCCGCTCGACCCGGTCGCGAACAGCCGCGCGCTCGCGAAGCTGATCCCCCACGCCCAGCTCGTCCTCTACCCGAACGCCGCACACGCGTTCCTCTTCCAGGAAGCTACCTTCACGGCACGAGTCAAGGCATTCCTCGGCTGAGACAGCACAACCCGCAGAGGGCGCGGGCGCTCTGCCAGAAAGAAGTTCCCCGGCGGCGGAAAGGGCTGACGACTCCCGTGTTAGTCGAGACCCACTGGGAAACACCACACCTGGTTGCGCCAGTGTCCCCTGACCGGCGGTACTGCCGCCTAAGAGCGCCTTTCAAAAAGGAGGGACCCGCTTGTAGTCGGCGAAATCGGCTGCGTCCACTTCGACTGGGAGGATGGGGCGCAGATGGCGAAGCCGTTGGTGTCGGACGAGTTGTGGGAGCTGGTCGAGCCGTTGCTGCCGAAGGTGAAGCGGCGCTACCGCTATCCCGGTCGCAAGCGGCTCGACGATCGCAAGGTGTTGAGCGGGATCTTGTTCGTGCTGCAGACGGGGATCCCGTGGGAGTACTTGCCGCAGGAGATGGGCTGCGGCTCGGGTGTCACCTGCTGGCGCAGGTTGCGCGAGTGGCAGGAGGCCGGGGTGTGGCAGCGGCTGCACGAGTTGCTGTTGGCGAAGCTGAACGAGGCGGATCTGATCGACTGGTCGCGGGCGGTGATCGACAGCTCACACGTGCGCGCGTTTGGGGGGGCGCCAAAACAGGGCCGAGCCCGGTCGACCGCTCAAGAAGCGGCTCCAAGCATCACCTGATCGCCTGCGGGCGCGGCAGCCCGCTCACGGTCGGGCTGACCGGCGGCAACCGCAACGACATCACGCAGATGATCCCGCTCGTCGACGCGATCCCGCCTGTGCATGGCCGCCGCGGCCGTCCCCGCCGCCGGCCGAA
>Ga0307372_10000740_pt1 | contig 57337 bp, 50 predicted proteins | sample OX1MG_FD_202533 | JGI IMG/M metagenome (GOLD analysis project Ga0307372, IMG submission 202533) | Soil microbial communities from Risofladan, Vaasa, Finland - OX-1 | ecosystem: Environmental > Terrestrial > Soil > Coastal area > Acid sulfate soil | place: Finland: Risofladan, Vaasa | collected...
GCTCGGAGTCCATCTCCCCAACATGCAAATGTAGCCAGACACTCGCGTCCCCCAATAACTTGCCAACTGCTTCACCGAGAAATACTTACCACCCAATCCCTCCCCTCCCCAGCGGGGAAGATCCGTCTGATGTCAGGTCATGAGACATGCCTCAACTGAACAGCATTGGAGCTAGCCCGGCTAAACTTCAAAAGATGTGCAGGCGAATGACAAGATATTTCTTCGGATTCTTCTTGAATTCGTCCAGAAACTCACGCAGGGACTGCGAGCTCGCAGCCAGGTTATTGTAAAGCGTCTTATCCGTGGACAACATGCCGATGGTTCCCTGCCCTTTCACCATGCGGTTGGTAAGGGTATTGAGATTTCCCGCCGAGTCATTCATGCGATTATAAAGCTGTTGGTCCGTCACTAGCTTCCCAAGCGTCCCCTGGCCTTGATTAACGTTATCGATCATCGTATTGCTCTTGGTGACCAAGGTCTGCAGATTGTCGTAAAGCGCGGGATCGTTAATCAGCTTGCCCAAGCTGCCCTTGCCATTCTGCGCGGTATCAAGAAGCAGATTGACGCGATCCAGTGTGGCGTTGAGCTTGTTGTAGGCGGTCTCATCCGTAAGGAGCTTGCCGAGGGTCCCATGCCCTTCGGAGAGATTGTTGGCAATTTGTTGCATAGACTCCGTAGCCCGGTTCATCCGGTTGTAGAGCTGCTGATCGTAAATCATCTTGCCGATGGAGCCTTGACCCGAAGAGATTTGGTGGGCCACGTCGCCCAGTTGAGTGCTGACGGCCCGCAGGTTCACCAGCACGTCGTTGGTGTTGGCCACGATTTGCTTGATATCCGCTCCCTCCTGGGTCCCAACTTGGCCGCCAGGCGGAATGATTGCCTTTCCGGGCGTGCCCCGGGTGATGTTGACGAAGCTTTCCCCCAGCAGCCCGGCGGTTTCAATGCTGGCAACCGAATCGGAGCGGATCTGGTCTTGATATTTGCGGGCGATCTTCAGGGTCACGTCCACGGCGTGATCCGGTTGAGTGGAATTGGTGATGATGAACTTGCTGACGTTTCCTACGGGAATGCCTGCGAGTTGCACCGCCGCCCCTCCGCGCAATCCCGAAGCGTCGGCGAAGTAGGCTTGAACGGTATACTTGCGGCTCAAAAAGCCAACCTGCCCGCCGATGAAGAAAATTCCGATGGCGAAGACGATCAGGCTAACCGCCACTGTCAATCCGACCCGGAGCTGCGCCCAGCTTATTGCTTTCTGATGAGCCATGTCTTTCGGTTCCTTTCCGGAGATTCAAGCTGCAATCGGTATGGAGTGTCACCTTGGCAAACCTTGTGGCCTGCTTCGCCGCCTCCCTGCCCGGAGGCGTGGCGAACGGAGGCTCGCTCTAGCCCGGGTGGTTCGAGAACCTTCTTAAGTGCCGCCATTCGTGATTACGGTGACGTATTTTTACAACGCTCTGCAATAACCCCTCACTCCCAGCCCCAATAGGCGTTAAAATAAGCGTTTGTGACCCCCCTAGCCGCGCTAGCGGCGATAGCATATGGCCCACGGCGATTAGCCGTGGGGTCGAGTTGCGAAACCCATCTCTGAAGCCCCGTTAGGGGCGACATTGTTCCCGCGCATGATGCCGCCCCTGACGGGGCTAGGAAGTCTGCGCTTTCCTCTTTTCCCACGGCTTGCGCCGTGGGCCACACGATGACGCCCGCCAAGGCGGGCTTTGCAACCGAACTTACAAAATGCTGCACTAAGCCCGGATGATTCACGAAATCTAATGCGCCCTGCGATCTCAAGAGATAAAGCGCCGCAGGTAAGGGTCCTGCGCATGGCTCAGCTCCCGCCACGAGCCTTGAAAGCAGATTCCGGCGTCCTTGAGGACGATAAACAGCATTCCCGCCGGCGATCCGGGCTTGCCATTCCGCGCCGCGGGCACCAAGCTGTGACTTTCCGGGGAATAGACGGCGTCATTCAGGATGATCGCGTCCTGAAGCCGCTGCGTTACCAGAATGGAGCTGACGTGCTGCGTGTCCCGGAGCTTGGCGATCAAAATGTTGATGGTGTGGGCAGTGACCGGGTCCAGACCGGCGGTCGCAGAATCGTAAAGCATGATGGACGGCTGGTTGATGATGGCCCGGGCGATGGAGACCCTCCGCCGCATTCCACCGGAGAGTTCAGACGGCATCTTGCCAATCGCTTCTTCCATTTCGACAAAGCTCAGCACCTCCCGCACCCGGCGCTCGATGGCGTCCTCGTCGTCGACGCCTTCCTCGCGCAGTGGATAGGCCGTGTTTTCGTAAACGGAAAGCGAATCGAACAAGGCGCCTTCTTGAAAGACCATGCCGATATTTTTCCGGAAAGGATTCAATTCTTGATCGGACAAAGGCGCCATATTCGTGCCGTTAATCAGGATTTCGCCGCCGTCCGGCTTCAGCAGTCCCAGCACCAACTTCAGCAAAACGGACTTGCCGGAGCCGGTGACTCCAAGCAGGGCCAAAGTGCTGCCTCGTTCAACTTTCAATGAAATATTCGACAATACCAGCTTATCGCCAAAGGAAAGTGAAACGCCGCGAAGTTCGATTGGAGGTTCGTTGGACACGAGGAAGTCAGTTCGCTCAAGGTGCTTCGGGTCTGAATCTTTCAACTGTGAAATGCTCGGCACAGTATTTCGAAAGTTCGCTGACGTATTTTGAACCCCCCTCACCCGGCGCTGCGCGCCACCCTCTCCCCCGTGGGGAGAGGGGTTATTGGATTATTGAAGCCTATTGTAAGAATACGTCACCGCAATTACAAATGGCAGTACTAAGCCTTAGAGAATAGCCCTTACGGCGCGGCCGGGAGCCCCAGGAACTTCATTCTAACGCGGTTGTCACAGACTGCGCCAGAAGCATATCGGCCGGTTAGGTTAGCCCAGATTATTCAAGAGTTTTTCTCGTGGACCGGAGCCCCTCACCCACCGCTGCGCGGTTCCCCCTCTCCCCGCTTACGGGGAGAGGGCGGACGCAGACTTACATCGTCCCGCTTGAATCTCCCCCTCTCCCCGCTTGCGGGGAGAAGGCGGACGCAGACTTACATCGTCCCGCTTGAATCTCCCCCTCTCCCCGCTTGCGGGGAGAAGGCGGACGCAGACTTACATCGTCCCGCTTGAATCTCTCCCTCTCCCCGCTTGCGGGGAGAGGGCTGGGGTGAGGGGTCAGGCAACGCCTCTGACATCATGATTATGAGAACTCGCCTTAACAGAACAATATTGGGTTAGGAGTGCAGATGGACGGCCGGAGCTGTAGCCTCCGGCTGCCAGATTTCCCGGCCCTGTTCGAACGGGTGTTTGCGAATGATAGTCTTCATGCGCTTTTCCTGATACATTGCGGTGTCGGAAATCATTCAGGAAAAGCGCAGGGTAAAGGTCCAAATCATTCCAAGTCTCCCCTCGGAGGTAATGAAGATGGATGCCGTCAAGAACAGGTTCGGATGGACAGTGCAGTTTGCAATTCTTCTGGCATTGGCTGGGTTTCCAGCCCGGGCGATGCCCCAAACATTCACGATAGCGCAGGCGATGAGCGCGCCATTTCCCGAACTGCTGACGGCGGCGCCGGCCGGAGGCACCGTGGCCTGGGTCTTCGACCAGCGCGGAGCACGCAACGTCTGGGTGGCAACGCCCCCGGATCATCACGCCCTCAAGCTCACCACCTACAACCTGGACGACGGCCAGGAAATTGACCAGTTGCAGTGGACGCCCGATGGCCAATCCATCGTTTACGTGCGGGGCGGCGACTTTGAAATGCGCCGGGCCGATCCGAATCCGCGGTCCTATCCGCAGGGCGTCAAGCAGGAAATCTGGATCGTCTCGATCAAGAGTGGTTTGCCTCGGCGCCTGGCGGAAGGCCATTCACCCGCGGTTTCGCCGCGCGGCGACACGATCGCCTACATCCTCAAGGACCAGATCTGGTCCGTCAAGGCCGATGGCAGCGGCAAACCCGCGCAGTTGATTCATGCTTTGGGCAAAGAAGGCAGGCTCGCTTGGTCCCCTGACGGGACGATGCTCGCCTATGTGAGCCGACGGTCCGGCCACAGCCTGATCGGTGTTTACAATGGAGCGGCGCAGGCCGTCGAATACCTTGATCCCAGCGTGGATCGGGATGTCGAGCCCGTGTGGTCCCCGGACAACACCCGAATTGCCTTCATCCGCATTCCGGCATCCACCCACGCCTTCGCCTTCGGGCCGCGCCGCGCGGGTGAGCCTTGGTCCATCCGAGTGGCGGATGTCGCCACCGGAGTTGGCAAACAGATTTGGAAGGCAGATGAGGGACCGGGCAGCGTCTTCCGGGGAGTCGTCGCGGATCACCAACTGCTCTGGACCAAGAACAACCGACTGGTGTTCCCCTGGGAAAAAGAAGGCTGGCTGCACCTCTATTCGGTTGCCGCGAGCGGCGGCCCGGCGGCGCTGCTCTCGCCCGGCGCTTTCGAAGTGGAGGATGTTTCGCCCGCTCCGGACGGCAACGATGTGCTATACAACTCCAACCAAAGTGACATTGAGCGCAGACACCTGTGGCGCGTTGCTGCATCCGGTGGAACCCCCGTGGAATTGACTCACGGAGACGGCATCGAGTGGGCGCCGAACGGCATCAGCGGCGGCAACGCCGTCGCCCTGCTTCGGTCCAACGCCCGCCGTCCCGCGCGCGTGGCGATTCTGCGCGATGGAAAATTTCAAGATCTCGCCGCCGGGACAATTCCTGCGGATTTCCCGGTGAATGCGTTGGTGCGCCCGCAGCCGGTGAGCATCACTGCTTCGGATGGCCTGAAATTTCACGGCGACATTTTCCTGCCCCCGTCTGGAGCGAGTGGCCGCCATCCCGCCGTCATCTTTGTGCACGGCGGCTCACGCCGCCAGATGCTGCTGGGCTGGCATCCCATGGATTATTACAATCACGCTTACGCGCTTAATGAATATTTGGCCAGCCGGGGCACCGTAGTCCTTGCCATTAATTATCGAAGTGGCATCGGCTACGGCTTGAACTTTCGCGAGCCTTTGAATTACGGCGCCACCGGAGCCAGCGAATTCAATGACGTGATGGGAGCCGGGCTGTATCTGGCGCAACGGCCGGACGTGGATCCCTCGCGCATCGGCATCTGGGGCGGCTCTTACGGGGGTTATCTGACGGCCATGGCTCTCTCTCGAGCCTCAAAGCTCTTCCGGGTGGGAGTGGACATGCACGGCGTGTTTGACTGGAATGATGTGATCCGGAATTTTGTTCCTGCTTACAATCCGCTGGCCCATCCCAAGGCCGCGCACCTGGCTTTTGAATCCTCACCCGCCGCTTCCATGAGCACGTGGCGCTCGCCCGTCCTGGTGATCCAGGGCGATGATGACCGCAATGTGCCTTTTAGCCAATCGATCAAACTGGTGGCGGCACTGCGCGTCCAGCACGTCGCGTTTGAGCAACTTGTTTTGCCGGATGAGATTCACGGCTTCCTTACCCAGGGGGCATGGATCAAGGCTTATCAGGCGACGTCGGATTTTCTGGACCGCTACCTTCACCCGGCGCAGTAGGGGCGGACTTTTCCGCGCCCGAGGGCGAGCACAAGGCTAGCCCTACAAGCGGAACCCAGTCTCAGGCCATGACGTGCTCGTACTTGCAAGCCTCGTTGGGGCAGGAGCGCACCGGCCCTGACTTCTTGGAGGTCTTTTCAAGCAGGATGGGGTAGCCACAGTTCGGGCAAGGTTCCGCCACCGGCTTGTCCCAAGCCGTGAACTTGCAATCTGGATAGCGGCTGCACCCGTAGAAGGTCTTGCCGCGCTTGGTTTTTCGCACTACGATTTCACCGCTGCAACCCTTTTCCGGACAGGGAATGCCGAGTGTCTGCTTCTTGACGAACTTGCAAGTAGGGTAATTGCTACACGCGGTGAACTCACCGAAACGCCCGTGTTTGATCACCAGGTTCGACCCGCACTGCGGGCACTTTTCCTCCAGCGGAACATCGGCCACCGTTTTCACCGTGCCTTCGCCCATCACGATCTTCTTGGTGTTGCGGCATTCGGGGTAGCCGGTGCAGGCCAGGAAATATCCGAAGCGTCCGCGCTTGACGGTCATCGGTTTGCCGCACTTCTCGCAGGTCTGCTCCGGCACTTCGGGGGCGGGAGAAGCCGAGCCATATTGCGCGGCGAGCTCGGGCGTCAGGTCCCGCGTGCCGTCACAGTCCGGATAGCCGGTGCAGGCCAAAAACTGGCCGTTTCGTCCCAGGCGAATCACCATCGGCTTTCCGCATTTCTCGCACTTAACATCGGTCGCAATGCCTTCGCCCTTCAAGTCCGCCATATCCCTCCCCGCCGCCTTCAACGCCTTCTTGAATTTCCGGTAAAACTCATCCAGGGCTTCGATCCAACCAAGCTTTCCGTCCTCCACCTCGTCCAATTCCTCTTCCATCCGGGCCGTATAGGCTACGTCAAAGATCTCGCTGAAATTTTTCACCAGCAGATCGCTCGTCACCAAGCCCAACTCGGTGGGATAAAAACGCCCTTGTTGCTTTTCCACGTAGGCGCGGTTTTGAATCACGGAAAGAATGCTGGCATAGGTGGACGGACGGCCGATGCCCTTTTCCTCCAGCACCTTGACCAGAGTGGCCTCGTTATAACGGGGGGGCGGCTCGGTGAAATGTTGCTCCGACAGGATCTTGTTAAGATTCAGCTTTTCGCCTTCGGCCACGGCCGGCAACTGGTTCTTCAATTCTTCGTCTTCACCGGCGCCGCTGTTGTCATCCTTGCCCTCCTCGTAGACGGCGCGAAAGCCGTTGAATTTTTCAACGGAACCTGTGGCGCGGAACAGGTAATCCCCGGACTCGATCTCAATCGTGGTCTGGTCAAACACCGCGGGATTCATTTGCGACGCCACAAAGCGTTGCCAGATCAGCTTGTAGAGCTTGAGCTCATCGGGCGAAAGATGGCGCTTCATGGCTTCCGGCGTGCGCTCCACCGCCGTCGGACGGATAGCCTCGTGCGCATCCTGGGCGCCCTTCTTGCTCTTGTAGTGAATGGCGGCTGGTGGCAGATAATCCTTGCCGAATTTCTTGCCGATGTATTCCCGCGCCGCCGCCAGCGCTGACTCCGCCACCCGCGTCGAGTCCGTGCGCATGTAAGTGATGAGGCCCACCGAACCTTCCTCACTCAAATCCACACCTTCATAGAGCTTCTGCGCCAGCAGCATCGTTTTCTTGGTTGAAAAGTAGAGCTTGCGGACGGCTTCCTGCTGCAGCTTGCTGGTGATGAAGGGTGGAACAGGATAACGGCGTTTTTCCTTTTTCTCGATCGATTTGACGGTGAAGCCTGCGGCCCGCGCCGCGGCCACGTGACGGTCCGCTGACTCCTGATCGGGAATCTCCAGGTCCTTACCCTGGTATTTAACCAGCCGCGCATCAAAAGCCGGAGGATTCTTTCCCGCCAGGTTTGCCGTAATCGTCCAATATTCTTTCTTCACAAAAGCGCGAATCTCGCGCTCGCGCTCCACGATCAGGCGCAGCGCCACCGTCTGCACGCGGCCCGCGGAAATGCCGCGCTTCACTTTGTCCCACAGGAGCGGGCTCACTTGATAGCCGACGAGCCGGTCCAATATTCTTCGCGCCTGTTGCGCGTCCACCAAATTCGCATTGATTTGGCCTGGGTGCTCGAAGGCTTCGCGAATGGCGTCGCGCGTGATTTCATTGAACAGCACGCGGAAGAACTTTTTATTTTGCGAATCCAGCAGCTCACGCAGGTGCGCGCAAATGGCCTCACCTTCGCGGTCCGGGTCGGCAGCGAGGTAAATGGAATCCACCTTTTTTGCGGCGTCCTTGAGCTCGCGGATCACAGATTCTTTTTTTGGAATGGTGATGTAAGTGGGCTCGAAGTTCTTCTCCAGATTCACGCCCAGATCCTTCTTGGGCAGATCCATGATGTGTCCCATCGAAGCCTTCACCACGTAGTCCGGACCCAGATATTTGTTGATGGTTTTTGCCTTCGCGGGCGATTCGACAATCACTAACGATTTGGCCATAAGGCTACTCTACGGGGCAGCGCCCGCCGGCGCTGCGTTTTCTTCCTTTCCCAACTAGCTAGGATTGCACCCGAGGCGGTTTTCGGTCCACCACTGAGCGTCAGCCTGAGTCAACGCCATTAAGCCAGCGACATGCTCTGCCGGCGACTTTCTCGATCCACCTGTAAGCATCATCCTGAGTCAAAAGGTTGAGCGGAATCGATCTCAAATCTGGAATCTCAGATTTCAAATTCTGCGGGCTCACCGCAAACTCTCTGAAATTCTCTATCCTTACAACTTCCGCACAAAATTCATTCCCGGCAATTGCTTCACCAACCCGCCCATCTCCAGCGCCAACAATGCCGTAAGCACCCGCGGTTGGGGCATCGAAATGGATCCGCAAATCGAGTCCACAAACAGCGCCTCATCCACGCGCAGGGTGTCAAACACCATTTTTTGATCGCCCTTCAAGGATTGCTCGAAAAGCGACGGCTCTACCGTCCCGCCATTTCCACCCCTTTTTTCGGCGGGCAGAAATTGCATGCGAACCGCCGGCGGCAACTCCTCCACCACGTCCAGCCATCCATCCACCAGCTTGGCGCCCTGCTTGATCAGCAAGTTTGGCCCAAAGCTCTGTGCAGAAGTGATCGGCCCGGGAACCGCAAACACTTCGCGGTTCTGCTCCAACGCCAGCCGCGCTGTGATCAGCGATCCGCTGTATTCCGCAGCCTCCACAATCACCACCCCCAGCGAAATCCCGCTGATGATGCGGTTGCGAATGGGGAAATTCTCCGGCAACGGCCCGGTCCCCATTGGGAACTCACTGATCAAGGCTCCGGATTCCGCCACCTTTTCCGCCAGGTGCTTGTTCTCCCGGGGATAAATCACGTCAATCCCGGAACCGAGCACCGCCACTGTCCTGCCCTTGCCTTCCAGCGCACCACGATGGGAGGCCGAATCGATGCCTCGCGCCAGACCGCTCACGATCACGGCTTGTCTTGATGCCAGATCCTCCGCCAGCCGGTGCGCCACGGAACTTCCGTAGGCCGTGGGCCGCCGCGTGCCCACCATGGCGATGGCGGGCGAGGAAAGCGCCTTTGCATCTCCCTTCAGGTATAGCACCAGGGGCGGATCTGCGATCTCGCGAAGGAGCGCCGGATAATCCTGATCGGAGAAGCAGACCACCCTGCTGCCGGCCTTCTCTGCCGCCGCCAGTTCATTTTCCGCCTCTTTCAGTCCGGCCTGGGCAAATATCTGCTGCGCCGCCTGCGATTGAATCCCGCAGCGCTCAAGTTCAGTCAGCGGTGCGGCGTAGACGGCCAAAGGAGTACCAAAATGGGCAAGCAGCTTGTGCGCCCCGCGGACGCCCAAGCCTTCCACCCAATTAAGCGCCAGCCAATACTGCCGGTCATCATGCATCGGAGGAGTTCAAAGTGGCGTCCCCGCCTTCCAGTCTGAAATTTCTCAGGTCGTCACTTCGGAAAGTTGCACACGGAGCCAGGGTCTTCAGAGGCCCCAAGGGGCTGCCGGATTCATCGGGCAAACAGTCCCGATCTCATCTATAAAATGGAGAAAATCGGGTTGACGTGCAAGCAGAAAAAGATGCTCTTTGGTAAGTCTCATGGTATGAGTATATTAGGAGGGTAGTTGCGGTGCGTTTCAATTCAAAGAAAGCGCGATCGAACCTTCTGCCGGATTTCTGGGCTGCTATTGTCAATCACCCAGGTCACGACTTCAGCCGACGCGTCGTAGAGCACCCGAGCGATAGCTTGGCCGGATCGAACCAGGAAATCCACCAGTTTGACACCCCACCAAACCAGCAGGCGTTCGCCCGAACGTGCCGGCTCGGTAAGCTTCAGGCGCGGCTGGAACCGGCGGCCTTCCAATGAGTAGCTGGTCAGGACTAGCCCCGCGTAAATCAATCCAATTGCGGCAATTGCAATCTTTACGGCAATCCAGAGGATCATTTGTACCAATACCATCGAAGTCACTCCCAAAGCTTGTTCATTAACTTAGATTCAAATTGGGTCAAAATAGATACTCCGAACTCCAGATTGTCCCAGGTCACACGGCGGGAAGAAGCATTGCCCGGGCAAGTGGGCAGTGTCTCAGTTTGGTTGCTGTAGCGGCAAGCGGCTCAGCTTGCCTTCGCTGATTACCGTCTGCGTCTGTTTGACAGCCAGTATCCTGCTTATTACGATAGACTAGCCTGGATTATTCACCAGGTTTTGCTCGTGGACCATTAGGGAAGGTCGCGAATAAGCCGGGCTAGAGGCAAGACTGTTCAGTTAAGGTGAGTCTCATGATCTTGATGTCAGAGGCGTCGCCTGCCCCCTCACCCCAGCCCTCTCCCCGCAAGCGGGGAGAGGGAGAGCCGCACAGCGGTGGGTGCGGGGCTCTGGTTCAACCGCGTGCATTATTCTCGAACGGACCTTAAGTGAACAGTCTTGGGGCTAGAGGGAGGCAAACCACCGGAAGGACCATGCTCAACAACTCATTCTCTCTCGAAGCCCTTGAATTCCCGGCTATCCTGGAAATGCTCCGGCCTCTTCTTTCCGGGCCGGTTGGCCATTACCTGCTGGCGTCTTTTGGCCCCAATTCCAGCCGCAGCGCGATTGAGGATGAGCTGGCACGGGTGGACGAGGCACGGGAATACCTGGTCGGAAGCTCCCGCCCATCGTTGTCGGGCTTGAATGACGTCCGCCCGATTCTCGACAAGGTCCAGGTCCAAGGCGTTACCTGCGAGGCGCTCGAAATCCTTCGCGTCGTGGAGGTGGCACGTGCCGCACGCGAAATTCGCCCGTTTTTTGTGAAGACTCCATTCACCCGGCTTGACCAGATGGCAGCCGCTTTGCCGGACTTCCGGGAATTGCTCACGGCACTGGACGGCAAAATCCTGCCGGACGGCTCGGTCGATTCATCAGCCAGTCCCAAGCTTGCCGCCCTTCGCCGTTCCATGGAGCGCATGCGTCACGAATTGCAAGCCACATTGGAACGTCTTGTTCATCGGCTGGACCGCGAAAAGCTCTTGCAGGATGCCGTGGTGACTTTGCGCAATGACCGTTTCGTGATTCCGGTGAAGTCGGATGAAAAGAGGCGTGTCGAGGGGATCGTTCATGGTTCGAGCTCTTCCGGCGCTTCGGTCTTTGTGGAACCGCTGGAAACCGTCCCGCTCAACAATGAGCTGGTGGAATTGCGGGATCAGGAATTCGCGGAAGTTCAGCGCATCCTTGCGGAATTCTCGGCGCGCCTTCGCGACAAGCATGATGAGCTAACGGCAGCGGTGGACATCCTGGCCCGGCTTGATCTGGTCTTTGCCAAGGCGGAGTTTGCGCGGCGATACGATTGCTGCATTCCCCAATTCACAGAAGATCGGGAATTCCATGCTCGCGATTTACGCCATCCTCTGCTCATCAAGGTTCTGGGCGCGCGCGGCCAAAGCCCCGTGCCATTTTCGCTTGAGCTCGTGCCGCCACACACCATGCTGGTGATCAGCGGGCCGAACACCGGTGGCAAGACGGCCACGCTGAAATCCATCGGCATCGCCGCGCTGATGGCCCAATCCGGCATGCCCGTTGCCGCGAAAGAGGCTCGCCTGCCGTGGTTCGACCATGTCCTGGCCGATATTGGCGACCGCCAATCCATGGAGCAGGACCTGAGCACTTTTTCCTCGCATCTTGAGAACATCCGCGCCATCGTCAGTGAAGCCTCCGCGCGCGATTTGGTGCTCCTGGATGAGCTTGGCGGCAGCACCGATCCCACGGAAGGTGAAGTCTTGGCCGTGGCCTTGCTGGAACGCTTCCTCCGGGTCGGACCCATCACGGTCGTCACCACTCACTTCTCCGGACTCAAGACTTTCGCTGCCGGCAGCGGCGAGGCGTTGAACGCGGCCATGGACTTTGACGAAGCCACCTTTCGTCCCACTTACCGGCTAAGCGTTGGCCTGCCGGGAAAATCCAGCGGGTTGGATATCGCCCAGCGGCTAGGCTTGGATGCGGAGATTGTGGACCGGGCGCGAGCCATGCTCGATCCCGCTTCGCGCCAAGCCTCGTCTCTCCTCGATTTCCTCCATACGAAAAAGCATGAGATGGAACGGCAGCTTGAGCAAGCCCATCAGCATGAACTCGATCTCGAAAAGCGGGCTGTCGAGCTCGAAAGACAATATGAAAATGAGCGCCGCAAACGCCTGAAGGACCTGGACCAGCGCCTGGAGGAAACGCTGCGCCGCCAGGAGAAGCGTTGGCAGGAAGCGATTGAGGAGATTCGCCGTCAAGCTCTGGCCGAAGGCAAGCAGCCCGGCAAAGCTGGACTTCGCGCTCAGCGCCAGGGCTCGGAACTGGCCCGCGAAGGCCGCGAAGCCTGGAACGCGCAGGTACTGGAAACGCTGGGCGGGCAGAGCGAAGGCCAACCATCGGCCGAGCCCATAGCACCAGTCGAAATCGGCGATCAAGTCCGCGTCGCGGGCTTTCCAACTCCGGGCGTTGTAATCGCCCTGCCGGATGAGGCGCACGCCGAAGTTGAAGTGGGAAGAATCCGCATGAAAGTGGAGAAGGAAAGGCTTCAAATCATGGTTCGAGGCGGCAAGACCGCTCCGGTCTTTTCGCGGGTCGCCGGCCGACAGGCTTCAGCGGCCCTTGCAAATCCCGGCAAGAGCTTCCATCCGGCTTCTGCCCGTCCCTCCGGCGCGCACTCGCCCGCATTACCGGCCGGTGAATCCGACCCCTTGTTGCTCGCCCCCGGCTCGGAGATTAATGTGATCGGCGCCACGGCGGAAGAAGCGATGGACCTCGTGGATAAATTTCTGGATGATGCGTACCTTGACGGACGCTTGCGCCTGCGCGTGATTCACGGCCACGGCAAAGGCATCCTACGGAAAAATCTTCACGAAATGTTCGAATCTCACCCGCACGTGGAGAAGTTTTATGCCGCCGCTCCACGCGACGGAGGCACGGGCGCAACCATCGTGGAGCTGAAAGCGTGAGCCGTGCCAATCGCTGCACATTTCGGCAGTGGCACGTTTCGGCGGCTGTAGCGCCGCTCTATGAGCGGCGCGTTTTATTAATTAACACCTTCCGGCGGTCAGAGACCGCCGCTACAGCCGCGGGTGCCGCATACGATGATTTTTATGTGCGTGCCGCCGCCGTCATTCCCGCATAAGCGGGAATCCAATCTTTGCCCGTGATAAATGGACCCCCGCCTTCGCGGGGGTGACATTGAAAGGGGCGTGGCGGCGAAAGGCGAAGTGGGAAGCGCGGACATGTTGTTTAAGTCCGCGGCTTTGCCGGTATTCCGGTGTTACAGCCTCGGGGTTACAAAACAACTCCGCGCTACCCACTCTGGACACTTGCTCTCTCGATCCGATCAAGGATAAACTACGCTTCGATAACAATGGCAGCATCGAATGACATCACGCCTCGTGGCATTGCGCCAGGGCTGTCCCCGTTGGGTACTTGGCTGGCTGAGTCGCTGAGGGTCACAGCGTTTCCGCTTCCGACGCTGCAACCGCCGACCCAGCCGGAATGGTGGAGCGAAATAGTAGGATCCCCGCCGGAGAAACAGACTGTTGATCGAAAGAGCGCCCAGTACCTGGAAGAAGGCGAAGTTCAGATGGGCAAGCTGGTGCTGGCGGTTCTACCGGGCCGAATTGACTGGAGTCTTGTCCCGCCTGCCGCCGTAGGGGATAAGTTTCCCTCCGTCGGTTCCTTTCTCGACTCCCTAGCCTTTTTCAAAGAGCTAATGCTTCGTTGGTTCGAGAAGGCTCCGCAGAGCTGGAGGCTGGCCTTTGGAGCGGTCCTGCTCCTACCTGTGCAGGATAGAAGGTCCGGATATGAAAAGCTGTCACTGTACCTTCCATCTGTGCAATTAGATGCGAAGGGTTCATCGGAGTTCAGCTATCAGATCAACCGCCCCCGTCCCTCTCGCTCGGGAATCAGTGGACTGGAGATTAACCGACTCTCAAAGTGGTCGGTCTCCGCCCGCCAGGCGTGGGAGATTGGGCCTATTAGCCCTGGTGGCAGCCCACCGTTGGTCCGTCAGACTTACCCCGAGCCCCCAACGGCTTGCCGGTTGGAACTGGATATCAACACTACTCAGGTGTCACCGACCGAGCTTCAGGCTGACAAGGTCATAGTAGTGTTCAAAGAAGTAATCGAACTGGGCATAGAGATCGTTCTTAAAGGAGACGTTCAGTGAACCCAGACGTCGTCCAAACTGCGCTGCAGTCCGGCGCGTGGTTCGGGTCGGACTCGGGCGCCGCAATCCCAGCTATAGATCTGCACTCGCACCAATTCCCCGTTTGGGCCCGACGAGACAACGACCCGCAAACGGCGCGTGGTGACGGTGCCCCATTCGAAGGACCTGAAAGCTCCACCGCCGACCAAAAACGGATCAAAAGCCTTTTTGAGCATCTGGACAGTACCTTCGAGAGAGGCCGAGACATGCGATTTGAGGACGGCATGGAATCCGAGTTCTCTAGGGAATTGGTTCGTTTGGTCGAGCTGCACGGCATTGTTGCACTCGCCATCATTGGCCGGCTCATTGCCGACCAGAGGTCAGGGGGAGAGGTTGCTGGGGAAGCTCTTCGCTGGCTTGGCCGGATGGAACAATCTCAGTTCCATTGGGCTCGCATGCGCCTCTTCGAGGAAAGCCTCTGTTCTCCATCGCCGGCGGTGCGTGACGGTGCAATCCTAGCTCTGGCTTCGCTCAACGATCCGCATGCGATCCCATACATCAGGGGCGCTGTCCAGCAGGAGACGATACGGGAGCTCCGCGAGGACATGGAGCAGGTCTTAGCTCAACTTCAGGACGCTGAATCGTGCCTTTCTTGCTGAGGGCAATAAGGAAGAACAGGTGGTACGAAAAACCCGCCGAGCCCTTTTTGGCAAGTGGCGACGTACCTGCGGATCCGCTGGCTGATCTCCGAACCGATGGCAACTGCCTTTCCGTCTTTTGTATCGACGAAGACAAGGCAAATCTAGAACGCGTACTGGCTGCTTATGCCTCCAACCGGGACATCATTGCAAACCTGGACTACGCTCTCATCGATGCGCAACTTTTGGAGAAAATAGGCATCACTTGCATCAAAACAGTGGGGCAGCTTCCTGACCAAGCGGTCAACAACTCCTGGCATCGCGACCTCACGGGCCTATCCGGGCTAAATCTTGTGGCCTTGGCCAAGGAAATCCTTACGAAGGGCGAGAAGCTACGAGTCTCGCAACCGCGGGTCGTCGAACTGATCAGAACTGCTGTGGATAGTGGCCATCTTGACGCCAACCGCATCACACCGGGAATTCGAGAGAAGATCAAGGCCGGCAAGGCAGAGGCATCCTGAGTCACGCTCTTCCACTCGGCCGAAGTAGGTAGCGCAACGCGGCATAGCCGCAGCTAAAACATGCTGAAGAGGCGACGCCTGCTCAGATTGACGGCTGGCTTCTGCGAGCCCAGTGTTTATGCGCCTTCCAGGACACAAATACGAAATCATTATTTACTGGAGCACCGAGGACGGGGTGTTTATCGCTGAGGTCCCGGAATTGCCCGGCTGCATGGCGCACGGCGCGAGTCACGAAGCAGCGCAGCAGAATGTAAACGAAGCCATCCGTTTGTGGCTTGATACGGCAAAAGAATTTGGAGATCCCATACCGGAGCCCAAGGGACAGCGCCTTATGCTGGCTTAGGTCCCGATCGGCTTGACCCACGGCCCTGAATCGGGTTACGGTGTGAGCAAGGAGGATACGGTATGACCATCACGCTGCGCCCGGAACACGAGCGGTTGATCGCGGAAGCGTTGTGCTCAGGGGCCTATCTGAGTGCCGACGAAGTGATCGAGCGGGCGCTCGAACTGCTCCACGAACAGGAAGCGTTGCTGGCCGAAAACCGCGCCAAGATCGAGGAAGGCTATGCTGCTGCTCAACGGGGAGAACTCATCGACGCCGATCAAGTTCGTGCTCGCTTGCAGGAGAAGAAACGCGACTGGCTGGCTGAGCAGCGTCAGGGATGAACCGTTACCAGTTCACTCCGCGCCGTCATAGCGATGCCGCCCCTCCGGGGCTTCCCGAAGAGTTTTGTTGCCTACTTTTCCCATGGCTCGCGCCATGGGCCACATGATATCGCCAGTAAGCTGGCTGTCTGTGTGAATGTACCCGGCTTAATTCGGCTGCCTTGGCAGAAGCGTGTAGCGCAGACCTCGCTTTTGAGGTCTGCGGTTATCCCTTCAAGTCCCTAACCAAGGGCCGCGGACCAAGAAGACCTGGTCCGCGCTTTGTATCTACCTGCTCACCCTGGGGGGATGTTGCAGTTTGTCACCCGGCAGCAGCTTAAGCTCGACCTGGGCTTTGTGCCACCTGTTGTTCTGGTCCCTGACTGAAACCGTGAATTCGACGGACACCCCATTGCAATAACTTCGTGGGATTGGCGCAGGTCCTCTTGCCAGGAGTGTCCCCCTGATGACTCCGCCAACCTCAAGCCTGCCTTCTTCGTAAACGCGATGATTAATGACGTCCTGGCGGGGGTATCTCTCGACGTTGCCACCGACGACGTATATTTCGCCGCTGGGGTATGACTCCCGCGGGTCAGGAAGTAGGTTGAACGTGTTGTCCTCCCATGGAGGTTTCAGAAGCAGCCCGCAAACTACGGCCGGAGTTCGGGGAGATTGATTGACGATTGCTACATCAACTGTGTAGACGGTTCCGACGTTGGGAATTTGGCGGGCAGTGTCCGTGACAGAAGTCCCCACCTGCCGTATCAATATCCTGACTCGCCTGTCTTGCCACCATGTGAACGATTGCCAAACCAGCGAAATCGCGCCCAAGAAAAGCGAGAGGATGCTGAGAACCCAAAGCCACGGGGGACCCGCGGGAATAGCACACAAGGCAACCGCTATGATACCCATACTCGGGACTCCATCACGGAATGAACCCACCTAGCAATCAGTTTAGCGGGTAGCCACAGACAGTGCCTTTCTGTCCGTGGGCCATTCGCACAGGGCAAGCCCGCGGTCAATCAAAACACAATCAACCGTAGCTACCTCTATGTTGGCGCCCAACATGCCGATTCGCATCGCAGAGCTGCGCTCTGCGCCAGCCGGGCAATTAGCGCGAGCGCGCCGCCTTCACCGCTTCTTCTCAAACACCATCTCGCCCTTCTTCAGGTCGGCGTCAATCCGCACCGTGTCACCAGGCGCGATTTCACCGTCCAGCATCTTCAGGGCAAGCGGGTCCTGGATGGCGCGTTGAATGGCGCGCTTCAGCGGCCTTGCTCCGAACTGCGGATTGTAACCCTCGTGGAAGAGCAGCTCACGAGCTTTATCCGTCAGCTCGATTTCGATTTTCCGTTCGGCCAGCATCGCCTTCAGACCTTCAAGCTGCAGTTCAATAATCTGGCTGATCTGGGCCTTGCCCAGCGGCCGGAAGATCACCACTTCGTCGATGCGGTTCAGGAACTCCGGCCGGAAGTGCTCCAGCAGCGTCTCATGGATTTTGCGTTTCACTTCTTCGGTCACTGCTTCAGAATCTTCGCCGCCGCGCGCCGCGTGCTGGTGCAGGAAGTGCGAGGCGATGTTGGAAGTCATAACGATCACCGTGTTCTTGAAGTCCACGGTGCGGCCTTTGCCGTCCGTCAGGCGGCCGTCATCGAGCATCTGCAGGAAGATGTTGAAGACGTCGGGATGGGCCTTCTCGATTTCATCAAACAGCAGGACTGAATAAGGCCGGCGCCGTACCGCTTCCGTCAATTGGCCGCCCTCCTCGTAGCCCACGTAGCCAGGGGGAGCGCCAATCAGCCGCGCCACGGCGTGCTTTTCCATGTACTCGGACATGTCGATGCGCAGCATGGCGCGTTCATCATCAAACAGGAATTCGGCCAGCGCCCGCGCCAGCTCCGTCTTGCCCACGCCGGTCGGCCCCAGAAAAAGGAACGAGCCGATAGGCTTCTTCGGGTCGGCCAGCCCGGCCCGGCTGCGGCGCACGGCGTTGGCCACCAGCTTCAAGGCTTCATCCTGGCCGATGACGCGCAGGCGCAGGTTGTCCTCCATGCGCACGAGCTTGGAAATCTCGCCTTCCAGCATCTTGGTGACGGGAATTCCGGTCCACTTGGAGACGACGCGGGCCACGTCTTCCTCGTCCACCTCTTCCTTTAACATGCGGCCGTTCTTCTGTGTTTCCTCCAGCTTGCTATTCGCTTGGGCAAGTTGCTTTTCAAGCAAGACGAGAGTCCCGTAGCGAATCTCCGCCGCTTTGTTCAGGTCTCCGTCCCGGGTTGCCTTTTGCTCGTCGAGCTTCGCCTGCTCGATCTCCGCCTTCAATTGCCGGATGCGGGCGATGACTTCCTTTTCCGCCTTCCAGCGGAGCTTCAACTGGTCGGATTGCTCACGCAAGCCGGAAAGTTCGGCTTGCAATTTCTCCAGCCGTTCTTTTGAAGCCGTGTCCTCTTCCTTGAGCAGCGCCTGGCGCTCAATTTCAAGCTGGGTCAGGCGGCGCTCAATCAGGTCAATCTCCGACGGCATCGAATCAATCTCAATGCGCAGGCCGCTCGCCGCCTCGTCAATCAGGTCAATGGCTTTGTCCGGCAGAAAACGATCGGAAATGTAACGGTTCGAAAGCACCGCCGCCGCCACAATCGCCGAATCCTTGATGCGCACGCCGTGGTGAATTTCGTAGCGCTCCTTCAGGCCGCGCAGGATGGCGATGGTATCCGCCACGCTGGGCTGGCCTACCACGACCGGCTGGAAGCGCCGCTCCAGGGCAGCATCCTTTTCAATGTATTTCTTGTACTCGTTCAGCGTCGTCGCGCCAATGCAGCGCAGCTCGCCCCGCGCCAGCGCCGGCTTCAGCATGTTCGAAGCGTCCATGGAACCTTCGGCGCTGCCTGCGCCTACCAGCGTGTGCAGCTCGTCAATAAACAGGATCACCTGGCCGCTCGATTCTTCAATCTCCTTCAGCACCGCCTTCAGCCGGTCCTCAAATTCACCCCTGTATTTCGATCCCGCCACCATCGCGCCCAGGTCAAGCTGGTTCAGGCGCTTCGACTTCAACGATTCCGGCACGTCGCCTGCAACAATCCGCTGCGCGATGCCCTCCACAATCGCCGTCTTGCCCACACCAGGCTCGCCAATCAGCACCGGGTTGTTCTTGGTTCGCCGGGAGAGCACCTGGATCACGCGGCGGACTTCATCATCGCGGCCAATCACCGGGTCGAGCTTGCCGCGGCGCGCCAGATCCGTCAAATCTTTGGTGAAGCGATCCAGCGCTTGAAATTTGCTCTCCGGGTTCTGGTCGGTGACGCGCTGCGTGCCGCGCACCGCCACCAGCGCCTTCAGGATGGCATCATGCGTGACGCCCAGCCGCGTCAGGATTCGCGCCGCCGGGTCATCCTTGCGGTGTGTGAGAGCCAGCAGCAAATGCTCGGCGGACACAAATTCATCGCGGAAAGGCTCCGCTTCCTTAAAGGCCTGATCCAGTGTCTCCTTCGATGCCTGTGAAAGGTAATGGTCCGCCGCGCCGCCAATTTTGGGCAGGGATTCGATGGCCTTCTCCACCTCCGCCGTCAGCGCTCCGGTTGAGACTCCCAGCCGCGTGAGGATTGCCGGGACGACGCCATCCTGTTGCTGGACGAGCGCCAAAAGCAAGTGAACCGGCTCAAGCTGCTGGTTGCCGAACCGGCTGGCAATCTCCTGCATGGATTGCAGCGATTCCTGGGCTTTAATCGTGAATTTGTCAAATCGAGTGGCCATGGCTTTGATTCCAGTCCTTAGTACCACCATTCGCAATTACGGTAACGTATTCTTGCAACGTTTTTCAACAACCCCTCACCCCCAGCCCCTCTCCCCGCAAGCGGGGAGAGGGTGGCGCGTAGTGCCGGGTGAGGGGTTGCGAGAATACGTGAGCAAACTCACGAAACGCTGCACTTAGATTGGACAGCTAATTGTATGCCGAAAAAAAGGCCGCGCCACAAGAGGATTGTGGCGCGGCCTTTCGAGCCTCTGTGCGGCATCCACCGCCCCGGGGCTTGCAGAGTATATGTTTTACTTGTGGGCGCCAATCGCCTTGGCAACCTCATTCAACTTAATCACCTTGGGCTTGGCTTCCTCACGCTTCGGCAGCGTCATGGTGAGCAGGCCGTCCTTGTAATCGGCCGTCACATTGTCCGAGTTGATGTAAGCCGGCAGCGAGAAACTGCGCGAGAAGCTGCCGTAGGAGCGCTCCACCACCTGGTAGTTGCCCTCCTTCACCTCTTTTTCGAACTTCCGCTCGCCCTTCAGGGTCAAGGTGTTGTCCTGAATGCGAATCTCAACATCCTTCGGATCGATTCCGGGCAACTCGGCCTTCAGAGTAACATTCTGGTCGTTTTCCAACACATCCACCGCAGGCGCCCAACTTCGGGTCCCTGTGTCCTCGCCGGTGTCGCCGCTAAAGGCACGGGCGAAAGTCTCGTTAAAGAGTCGATTGAAACGATCCTGCGTTGTCAGCAGGTCGCGAAAGGGTTCCCAACGAACGATAGCCATTTTCCTTACCTCCATCTGTTCTTTCTTTCTGGTGTTTCTTACTTCACACAGTGCTTAGATGCCTGTGATAAAACTTTAGTTTCACGATATCAAGGTATTGCTTCAATTATTGCTGACGTTGATCCTGATGCTCTTAGGCTTTGCTTCTTCGCGCTTTTGAAGCGTAAGAATCAGCACGCCATTCTGGTATTCGGCGGTCAACCCATCCGGGTTCACATTGGGGGGCAGCCTGAAGCTTCGGGAGAAGCTTCCATAAGTCCGCTCAATCCGGTGATAGTTCGCTCCATCGGCCTGATTCTCAAACTTGCGTTCCCCTCGAATTGTCAGCAAGTCCTCATGCACCAGGATCTCAACAGCCTTCGGATCAACACCGGCTAAATCCGCCTTTATCGTGAACTTCTGGTCATTCTCAAGGACATCTACGGCCGGAGTCCAAGCCCGCGGCTGAACCTCCTCGCCCTTGGAATCCTGGCGAAAATCCTGACCAAACAACTGGTCGAACTGCTTCTGGTCCTCAAAGAGTTCTTGAAACGGTTGAAATCTGATAGTGGTCATTCGATCCTCCTCGATTAAACATTGATTGCATTCAAAGCATAAAACATTAGTGTGTACTTGTCAATAATTATTTTTGCCTTTCTTCTGTTGCTTACCCATAATTTGCATTGCGCACTCGTCAGGTATGTTTCGCTACTCGTCAGGCAGGAGGGCAGGCTTGGTCGGCATTTTCCTGAAGAATTGCAAGTGTGTTATTTGCTATTTCAATGACCTATGGCGAACAATTTCCTGGGATTTTTCTGTGCTGGGGTTATAATGCGAGGGCGCGGTGGTAGAGGCGGGAGGTCTCCCACGTGAAGAGAGTCCTGATGGTCGGGGTTCTTGTACTGGTTCCGCTCTGTTTTCTATGGCTTGCCAGTTCTCGTGCCGCGGTCGTTAAAGTAGGCGGGAACGCCCCGGATTTTGCACTTCCTGACCAGAATGGAAAAACCATCAAGCTGAGCGATTTCAAAGGCAAGAAGGCCGTCGTTCTGGCCTTTTACATCAAGGCCTTCACCAGTGGTTGAACCAAGGAGCTCAAGGCGTATCAGGATGATATCGCCAAATTCGAGCAAGCCGGGACCCAAGTGATTGGAATCAGTGTGGATAGTCCCGCAAAAAACAAGGCTTTTGCCGAGTCTTTGGGCCTTACTTATCCCGTCCTCAGCGATCCCAATCGGGCGGTTAGCCGCGAATATGGCGTGCTCATGCCTCTGGTTCGTCTTGCGAAACGCGTGACTTTCTTGATCGGCAAGGATGGCATCATCCAGGAGATTCAACTGGGTGGCGAGGCCATTGATCCAAACAAGGCGTTGGAGTCCTGCAATCTGCTGAATCATCGCAAGCAGGAATCTTCGGGTCCTGGGCAATGAAGGATAAGAATCACCCTTAGCTTGATTTAGCGTTCGCTGCTGAGAAAAACCTCAAAGGAGGAATCACAGTGAAGAAGATGACCGGATCAAAAACGTCACTGGCTGTTCTGGCCATGACGCTGGCGCTTCCCTTGTTTGTCCAGGCCGCCACGCTCAAGGTGGGCGATAAAGCTCCCGACTTCACCCTGCCGGACCAGAACGGCCAGCGAGTGAAGCTGAGTAGCTTCCTGGGCAAGAAGAACGTGGTGGTGGCTTTTTATGTGCTTGCCTTCACCGGAGGTTGAACCAAGGAACTTCAGGGATATCAGGCTGATCTCCCCAAGCTCGAAAAGTCCGGAACCCAGGTTTTGGGTGTGAGCGTTGACAGTGTTCCCGCCAATCACGTCTTCGCCAAACAAATCGGAGTCACGTTCCCTCTGCTCAGTGATTTCAAGAGGAACGTTTCCCAGGAATACGGTATTTTTAACCCACAACAGGAGTTCGCCAATCGCACCACTTTCGTGATCAACAAGCAAGGCATCATCCGCAGCATCACCAAGGATGCGGAGGCGCTCGATCCAACCAGCGCCGTTGAGGCGTGCAGCCTGTTGGCGCACCGGCAGCAAGGGAAACAAAAGAAGAAGTAATCCGAAGTAATCCGTTGATCGACGAGGGCGGGACAAGGCAGGACTGTTGGTAGTGGGTCAGTTTGCTGGTGTGGCGGTCAGAGACCGCCGTACCAGCAGCAAAAATCGTCAACCACCACACTGCTTTATCTCTTGAATCCAGCCGTAAATCCAGAAAAGCCTTCCCATCAGGAATACTGCCCGCTCAGCAGCCGCTCAATGCGCTTGCGAATGGGTGGGTGTGTGGAAAAAAGGCTGGAGAACATTTCCCGGCCGGTCAGGGGCTGGCAAATGAACATGTGCGCCATGCTGGGAGGGACCTGCATGGGCAATTGTTTTGAATACTTATCAATCTTCTCCAAAGCTCGCGCCAGACCCTGTGGATTCCCTGTGATACGAGCGCCGGTAGCATCCGCCTCGTATTCGCGCGAGCGGGAAATGGCGAGTTGGATCAGCATAGCCGCGATGGGCGCCAGGATCATCATGGCAATCGCAGAAATAGCGCCGCCGCGGTTGTCGTCACTGCCGCCCCCGCCGCCAAACCCGAACATTTCCGCAAACCAGGCCATACGCGCGAGCAGCGTGATGGCACCGGCGAGCGTTGCGACCACGGCGCTGGTCAGGATGTCGCGGTTGCGGACGTGCCCCAGCTCATGCGCCAGCACGCCTTCTATCTCGTCATCGGTACAAATGGCCAAAATACCGCGCGTCACGGCCACCGAGGCGTGGTGCGGGTTGCGACCGGTGGCAAAAGCATTGGGCGAATCGGTCGGGATCATGTAAATCTTCGGGACCGGGATATTGGCTTTGGCGGCAAGCCTTTCCACGATGGTATAAATCCGGGGTTCGTCCTCCCGGGCAATCGGCACAGCGCCGCTGGTCCGAAGGGCGATTTTATCGGAGAAGAAATAGCTGCCAAAATTCATGACTGCGGCAAGAACCAGTCCAAAAATCAGCCCCTGCCTTCCTCCAATGGCTTCTCCGGCCACCAGCAGGACGCCTGTCATCAAGCCCAGCAACAGCGTGGTTTTGAAATTGTTCCACATGATTAGAATTCTCCGTGCGGTTCACAAGAGTGAAGCACTTGCCGTCCAACCTCCAGCGTCAAAGTTCCCTCAAGCCGCACCCATCATTAGATGCACAAAGGATTGAAACCGCCCAGACGCCAAGACACAAGTTCACGGAAAATCTTTCAACCCAGCAGGTTAACGACCCCGGATAATCCTGCTCCACAAACCCAGTGCCGGTTCCTGCTCCTTGAGAATAACACACTTCACCACTCCCGCTTTCGAGCCAAACCTGGGGGTAGTGGCGTAGTTTGCTTGCTGTAGCGGCGCTCTATGAGCGCCGAACTTGGATCCTCAGCGGTTTCCGGCGCTCATAGAGCGCCGCTACAGCAAATTGCGCCACTACAGTTCAGTCTCAGAGCTTGACAAGGAAATTATCCTTGCTATAGTAAGGACATGGCGAAAGTTACGAGCAAGCTGCAATTGACTGTCCCCAAGGTCATTGCTGACCAGTACCGAATCCGGCCCGGTGACGAACTCGAATGGGTTCCTGCGGGCGACGCAATCCGGGTGATTCCTCCTAATACTCCGAAGGGCCAGCAACCACTTCGAAGCGCGGAAGACCGGCTAAGGTTGTTCCACGAAATGCTGGCGCGCCAGCGGCGCCGTGAGGCGGACTCACAGGAGATCGAAATTCCAGCCGGGCGCCCACCGAAGCCCCACGAAGTCAAGCGTGGCTGGCGCCGAGAGGATCTCTATACTCGTGGCCGCCCTCGTTGATACCAATATTCTCGTCTACCTGTTTGATCCCGCAGAGCCGACCAAGCAACGGGTCGCGGCGGAACTCTTGGATCGGGGCCTTCAACAGGACTCGGTGAAAATTCCACACCAGGCGATTGTTGAGTTTGTTTCTGCTGTGACCCGACCGCGAAGCCGCAAAGCGCCTTTGCTGTCCAAGTCTGACGCCACCCGTGAAGCTGAAGAGTTGCTAACCCAGTTTGTAGTGCTCTATCCGAACGAATCGGTGGTGCGCACGGCCCTGCGGGGCGCTGCGGCTTACGAACTCTCCTGGTACGACGCTCACATATGGGCCTACGCCGAACACTTTGGCCTTTCGGAGTTGTTCTCGGAAGACTTCGAGCACGGGAGGCTCTACGGCACGGTGCGCACGGTGAATCCATTCATTGCTTAATAGCTATACACAACGAAGTGAGGCGGCGTCGCTTCAAGACTGGTGGGCCGGTCTGCGACCGGCGTATTTCGTCTTGTAGGGGCGACCCTGGTGGTCGCCCACGGGTGGGCACCAGGCCCGCCCCTACGAGCGGTAGCCACGGCCAAACGCGTTTTGATTAACCGTGAGTTTGTCCCTCGCCGAAAAGCCCACGGACAGGAAGGCGCTGTCCGTGGCTGCCAGATCCCAAGACACTAACACCTTTGCTTCTGGGCGTTTTTATGTTGTCTTTTGGCTGCACGAAGAAGCCGTAGCCGGAAGGGTATCGCGTTCTCAGCTACGATGCGCCAACGCATCAGTGGGTCATCCTTCGCACTGGACCGTTTGACGGCAAGTACCTGGCCAAACGCCTTACGGTGATCTGCTCTTCGTACAGTTGGGGCGACCACGGGTCCGTCACACACCGCAGACTTACAAAACAAGTCTGCGCTTGTATCTTGGTTTTTGGTCTTGATTTTGCTGTTGCTGGTGCCTTTGATTTGGGTTTGTAAGCTGGGCCGCTGCCTTGCGGGGGGGAGCAAGGCAGCGGCGAAAAAGCTCGCCAGGGCGCCGGTTTCGGGGTAAAACGGTTCGAGGGTTGGTGTCCGGCGGGGAGGCCGCCCTGCGCTGAGGCCCGGTCCGCAAGCATCGAGAGCCTGTCGGGTAGATCGGCCCCCCGCCCTCTTCTCCCAGGTCGTGGAGAATCTGAGGCCTTGTGAGCCTGCGTTTTCAAGCTCGACCGGAGGAGGTTGTGCAGGGTCGGGGAGCCGGAACTCCAGCCTATCCCAAGGAGGTCAGTATGGACAAGATGGATCATGCGGGTATCGAAGTCAGTTCGGAAGAATTGCTGGTGGCGTTGCGCCGCGACGGGCAGATGCTGCCCTTGAAGTCGTTCCCCAACACCGAGTCCGGGCATCAAGCCCTCGCCGCCTACCTGGTCCGCAAGGAACGCCGGGTGCGCGTCTGTATGGAGTCGACCGGCGTCTACGGCCTGGATCTGGCCTTGCACCTCCAGCAGCAGGCAGGCATCGAAGTCATGGTCGCCAATCCGCGCGCCGTCCGCCATTTTGCTCAGGCTCTGATGCAGCGCAGCAAGACCGATCCGCTGGACGCGGTGATGTTGCTCGAATTCGCGGCGCGCATGGAGTTTCAGCCCTGGCAACCGCCTTCCATGACGGTCCTGCATCTGTGCGCCATGGCCCGCCGTCTGGAGGCGATCACCGACCTGTGCGTGGCGGAGAAGAACCGGCTGCACGCTGCCAGCGCCGCTCAGGCTCTGCCCGGGGTGATTCGCCAGGACCTGAAGCGCAGCATCGCTTTCCACGAACGGGCCGCCGAGCGGCTCACCCGGCAGGCGAGGAAGCTGATCACGCCCGACCCGCTCTTGCAGGAGCGCTTCGAAGCACTGGACAGCGTCCCCGGTATCGCCCAGACCAGCGCCATCCCCATCCTGGCGGAACTGGCCATGCTCTCGCCCGATCTGGACGTGAGGCAGTGGGTGGCCTCCGCCGGCATCGATCCCCGCGAATACTCCTCCGGACGTTCGGTGCACAAAAAGGTGCGCATCTCCAAGACCGGCAACCGTCACCTGCGCCGCGCTCTGTATATGCCGGCCCTGGTTGCGGTGCGACACGATCCCTATCTGCGCGCCTTCTACGAGCATCTGTTGGCTAAAGGCAAATTCAAAATGCAGGCCCTGGTCGCCGTCATGCGCAAGCTCCTGCACGCCATCTTCGGCATGTTTAAGCATCATCAGCTCTATGACGGTTCCAAGCTCGTCCAACTGCCCGCTGCAGCCCGGACCGCTCAGACTTCAACGGAGGCCGCATGAACTGAAAAAATCTCTTGAAATTCAAGAGAGAATCTACCTGCTCCTGATCTGTCGGAGTACCCAAGCATTCTAGCCCAATTCCCAAGGGGTCGCATACATCACGAAACAATGTATGCGCCACCCGCGGCCTATCTCCAGTAGCGGTCCTGCTCGAAGGGATTCTCTTCGAACCAATCCACAAATTCTCGTTTTTCTTTATCGAATTGCCCGACGGCCAGGAAGCGATGAATGCTGTCTGCCGGGGAATGGAGAATGTCAAACGTGTTTTTGCAGAGGCGTTTTATTTCCTCCGGAATGGGCTCAGCAGTAATGAGGAATCCATATCGAGCACCAAACACCTCTTTGTACAATTTTGCTTGGTAAATATCATCCAGCTTTTCGATCCGGTCTTTCACCTCGACCGTGATCAAATCGCTTCCATACCGTCCCTTACCAAAACCGAAAAGGTCAGGTCGTTTCTTGAGAAATGCGAAAACGATTTCCCTATGTTGGGGAATCTCTTTCTTGAGTCTTTCACTCAAACCCTTCGTCGCAGTGATTTCCAGGTAGAAGTTCCTGCCCTTGGTTGCAAGAAGTTCTTCCAGCTTCTCCTTTATTGTTTGGTACGAATCAGCCTCAGCCATGGTTCTGTGCTTCCGGTGCTATGACCGGGTTAAACGGATGGTTCCGCGGGTGGCGCAGAGAACACCTCGCAAGAATCGCAGACCCAAAGGGTCTGCGCCAGCCCGCGAAACAATGTATGCGCCACCCGCGATTTCCCTCGCCCAAGCACCTGGCCAGCTATATGGGGCTGGTGCCATCGCTGTACGCCTCGGCAGAGCATCGCTGGGGTGGGCCGATTACCAAGCAGGGGTCGAGCCTGGGCCACCTGCTGCCTACTGTTTTTCGAGCCTGGCGTCAACCGTAACCTTTGAGCCGGAAACCAGCGCGAGTGTGCGATCCCAGGGCCTGTACCCCGACTCCTGAATCGAGATTGTGTGACTTCCCGCAGTGAGAACAATGGTTGACGGTGTGCTCCCCATGTATTTTCCATCGATGAGGATGTCCGCTCCGTCGGGTGAAGATAGCACCGACACTTGGGAAGAAGGCTTGAGAGGCGGCGGTTGAGCAGCGGAACTAGAGGCAGTGCCTGTCGTTGCTCCTTCGAATCGGATTGATTCGGCGATTTTCGAAAAAACCGGACTGTACGATGGGTATACTGAGTCCGGTGCCACAAAATCCCAAACAAGGATGCCCCGCTCGTCATCCACATATAGTTCGCTTCCCCGCTCGGAAGCTGGGGCATAGATCCATCCTACTTCCAGAGCCTGCCTTCCCGCGATCGTAAAGCTTCGTTCGCTGCCTTGAATTTGGGTGAGTCCTGGGTTGTCTTTGGCGGCCACTTCCCGCATATTCTTCACGATTTTCTCAAAAGAAAGCTTCCCGCCGGTCCACTGAGATTGAATACGCTTGTTGGTCAGCAGGAGTTGGTGTTTGTTGGTGACAAGTAGCACCGTGATCCCACAATGTATGTCACGGTGCTTGTGCTTTCCAATTGGAATCTCAGCACCTCCCTCTGGGCCAATCATCGCTCCATCACCTGACCAATAGGATTCGGTGTTAAGAACACGCCAGTTTTCCGGATACCTGAGGGAAAACCCTTCCCACGTAAAAGTTTGGGTCAGTTCCCCAGGCAGCGGGAAGCTCTTCAACTCCCCTGGCTTCCTCAACGCCGCGGAAAGTTGTGAAAAGAACTCGTCCACGATTCGCCCACCTCCCCATCCAACTAGCTGGGGAACACGCGTCTCGGTTCGCGCCGTCGCCAGTGTTCCCTCACCCGAGGTCGAAAAGCTAACCGTGACCTCCATCGCGCTGGTCATGGTCCATCGGAGGTCCATCGCAGTGTGGAACGTAAGAACGTAATTCTGTGGGTCGGAAAACTCGATCGTGTAATGGTCCTCAGCCACTCTAAGGGCAGCCTGGTAGACAACGCCGATTGAGTGGTCAAAGATTTTCCGTTTTTCTTTCCGTTTTTCTTTCGCTGCGACGATGGGGGCAAAGAGTAAGACGCCCATCACTATCAGGATTGATCCTCTTCCCATTTTTCCCTCCTCTTGATGCGCAGAGCGGGTAGCGGGTAGCCACGGTCAATTGCTTTTTGATTGACCGTGGGCTTGTCCCGGACGAAAGGGCCTTGTGCAGCAAGGTTTGGAATTGCCGAAGATACGGTGGATCGAGGCCTAGTCGTCTTGTTCCCCGGTGCCACCGCAGACAGAGCATTTACCGGGCAATGCTGGGTCCTGTCTGCATGTTGGACAAGGCTCCGACAACACGCCACCAGAGGCGACATCAATCATTCCAGCAACGAGGCTATGGCGCTCGTCTTGGCACTGACCACTACCACAGCAGGCCCCGCACTCATGTTTCATAGTCCCCTCCCTAACCGCAATCGGAGATATCATCAGGAGCATCATACACTTAAGCGGGTAGCCACGGTTAATTGCTTTTTGGTTGACCGTGGGCGTGTCCCGGACGAAAGACCCACGGACAGGAAGGCTCTGTCCGTGGCTACCCGCCTTAAGTGAACAGCATTGGCGCTAATCCCCTTGGAACGGCGCCGGACCCGGTGGAAATGGGCCATTGAGGAAACCCAGAGTGGTCGCATAGAAGCCAGTGTGGCCGGTGAGCAAGTCCTTGCCGAAAAAGAGCGCCACTTCCGTGCCGCCCAGCACGCGGACCTTCAACTCCAGTCCTGTATCCCACATCCATCGTCGAGAGCCGAAATCGCCCGAAGGATCGGTGATCCGGCCCGAATCCAGGAATGGTCCGAGCCGCACCCGAAAAATGCCGTTTTGGAAGATGATCTTGTCGTCTTCCCAATTCGTCAGAGTGTAATCGCGGCCGAGGGGCGCGCTGCCCTTCCGTCCGTTGGCCGTCCCAATATGGCCGCGCAACCACAAGTTGTTATCGCGCTCGAGCCCGAGCATAAAGAGGTCATCGAAAGGGACCCTGCCAAAGGTGTGTCCGGCGCGAATCTGCGCAGTCATCTCGTAATCATCGCCCGTGGCTTGGGGCAGCCAATCCATCGCCAAGCCGCCCTCGGTTTGGGCGAAATTGCCGAGCATCCGCGAAAAATCATGGCCCGCCTGAATCGATCCCGTCGTGTCCAGCGTGAAGCGATATTCAGGAATATCCGCCAGCCGGTAACGAGCTGAGGTTTCTGCCTCCAGCGCCAAGCCGTTGGCGAAAAGCTGACCCGGCAGAACCGGAGTTGAGGCGAAATGGGAAAAGGACCGCCCTGAAAAGTCAATGCCGCCCCGCAGCGCCAGCCGGACATTGACCACGGAGAGTAACTCCGCGCCGCCTTCAATTTTCTCCATCCGGAAATCTGTCAAACCGGCAGCCGGACTGGTAAAGGCGGGGTTGAGGTTCCAATTTTCCTTGCGTCCGTCGAGATAGAACTGATATCGCGTGCGGGCAGAGCCCCGGAGAGGCCCGGAAAGGGCAGCAAAAACCTGCTGCTTGTTCGGGTCCCAGCGCAGCAGGGAGATCAGGTTGATGGCTGAATCATGAATGTTGAAGACTTCCGGGTAAATCGAGTCGTAAGGGACACCGCGCAATAGCGAAAAAAGGGCTTCAGGCGTTGAGTCTCCCCAGCCATTGAGCTCCGCCGGATGGAGAGCAACGTCATAGGCACTATTGGGGGCGGGAAGCAGCTCGAATCGAAACTGCGGAAAGACACCCAAGGCGTGAAGCCGTTCCTGCGAGGAGTTGAAGTCCGGCAAGGTCAGGGTCTTGCCGGGCGCAAAAGCCAGTGCGCCGTTGAAGATCTTCGGCTTGAGCCGGGGTTGAGGATCAACCATCACCTGCCGGATGCGCGGCTTGCCCGCGCCGTTCCAGTATTTCAAAGCCGCGCCCAAGTTGCCGTCAAGATAGTAAAGGCTGGCAAGGAAATTGCCGGCATATTCATCCTTCGGATCAAGGCGCAGGGCGCGGTGCAGCTCGGACTTGGCGCGGCGGAAGTTCTTCCGCTCAAAGTCAATGCCCGCAAGCTCCACTGGAAAGCGCTCATCGCGAGGCGCCTTGCGCTCACCCTTCCGTAAGGCATTCCAGGCTTCGGTCCATTGCTTGAGCTTGGCAAAAGCCATGCCCCGGTAGTAATCAAGTGCAACGGGATCGTTGGATGCGGGCGGCGGCAAGCTGACGATTTCCGCATAGTGCTTCTGCTCGTAAAGTTTTTTGACCCGGGCGGCGAGGGGTGAATTGGCGCGCGGATTGGGAGTGCTCGCGCAGGCCAAGATGGCGAGGAACAGCGGGAAGAGACAGCGGGCGATCACTGGCCTTGCCGTGGGACAGCAAGAAGGGTCCAGGAGCCGGCGGCTTTCCAGTCTTTTTGGAATTCGGACCACTTCACGGCTGTAAGTTTTCCCCTTGCCGGATCATTCAGCAACACGTGTTGGCGCCCGGAATCCACGCCGGTGACGACCACATAGTGGCGCGGTCCGCGCCATCCCGGCTCTTTCAGACAGACAATCAACGGCCGCCCCTTGGCCAGATGTTCTTCGAGGTCGGACCATCCGCCGGTAAAGGCAAACGCCCGCATCCCGGACTGGTCCAGGTAGCGCACCATGTCCCGCGCGTAGATGCCATGCTCTTGCTTCGAATAGAGAGCGCGCTGGATGGGCGCCACCTGGTCCGTCCGGGTGCTCTGGAAAGCCTGGTCATGATTCTTCCAGTATTGAAGGATCATGGCCAGGCAGGCGGCGCCGCAGCCATTCTTGGGCTGCCGAATATAGGGCACATCCAGGTAAATCCCTGTGGCCGCGGCCCCCAGCGCCACGGCAAGCAGTGCCAGAAGAAGGATGGCCGCGGCGCCGCGCATGGCACGCATGGGTTAGCCCTTGGCGATCAAAATAACGACGACCGCGGTCCCGATTGCGATCACGATGTAGGTAAGCTGTTGATTGGTCAGAGCGCCTGCGGCAAAATCGTTCTGAACCTTGTTGGCGCGGACAGCAAGTTGGGCAAGTTCCTGATCGCTCAGGGTTGGAATCGCCTTTTCAACCTTCGTATAGTCCACCTTGCCCTTCTTCAACGCCTTCTGCGCTTCCGGGGAAGCTAAGAACTGCTGAACGGTTTGGAGATTCTGTTGCCGGACTTGTGCCGCCTTAGCGACCTTTCGGTTGATTTCGTAGTTGGGAACAACGTGGTCGCTCTGTGCGGCCCAGATGGGAGCGGCAGTGAGGACCATAAGAGCAGCCAGCAATCCGGCCATGGCTCTCTTCGAGATCGGTTTCATGAAGCCTCCTTAGAACTGGAATTGATCCATTGTTTGATTATGCTAAAGTCCGGCCTTCCCGCGCAAGCCTTTGCAAGCGCCGGTAGTGACTCAGTTGGTTTGTTGTAGCGGCGCTCTATGAGCGCCGGACGTGGATCCTCGACGGTTTCCGGCGCTCATAGAGCGCCGCTACAGCAAACTGCGTCACGACTCAAGCGCCACCCAACACCTCTGGTTGCGGCAGGTTGATAAGTGTGGCAGGATGGCCCGGGGGGTGGGGCACGGTCGCCCGTCAAAAGCACGAAGCAGGCGGCCCGCGCGTCGCTATTCCAAATTCACAAAATCTAATCGGGAAGGTGATTCTTCATGACCAAGAAGGCACTGAGAAACAACCTCGGCTGGTTGATGTTGGTGGGCTGGGCCATTGCCATGCCGGCCGTTCCAGCATCGGCGCACAGCTTGCCACAGCCGCAAGCCGCTTCGTCCAGCAGTCAGAAAAGCGGGGCGGCCAAGAACCATTCGTCGAGCCAGTCCAGCGCGTCGAGCCAGGCTTCGCACCAGGGAATGGTATGGGTGAATCCCAAAACCAAAATCTATCACCCGAAGGGAGACCGGTGGTACGGCAAATCAAAAGGTGGAAAATACATGACGGAGGCCGATGCCCTCAAGGCAGGCTACAAGCCCGCCAAACCACGGCATCCGCTGCCCAATGCCAAGAAGAAAAAACAAAGCAATTAACCGGGGGTATTCACAAAGGTTTAATCGAGGACCGTCTCAGCCCCGACGGGAGGCTGTGCCAGTTCGATCATTTTCTGAACCGCCTGGTCCACTAGCGGCGCTGCATCCTTGCGGAAAATGAAAACGAATTCCTGGCCGCCATGGGTCTGGATGCTGGCCTTGTGAAGAATCAGCAGATTCTTCAAGTTGATGGCTTGGAGGCCGCCATAGTCAATTCTGATAGGAGCTGGCCTGCGAAACCTCCGAAGGTCGAGGATGATGCAGCGCCGTGAAGTCAGGACCAGCCAGGCTCGCCGGGGACCGCGCTTCGTCCTTTGCCATCCTCCGATGATGCCGAGCAACTCTTCACCCGCCGTGGGAGGCGCGAGCTGCTCCTTGACACTTTCCAGGCTGCCGGGTGGGACCAGCCACAGCGTTGCCTTCAAGTCCTGGGGTAGTGGGGCACGCCGCAGCTTCATCCCCAGCCAGCGGAACCAGCCGGCGGCGAGGTCGTAGCGGAAACTCAGATGGCGGGCAATGGGCGGCGCCAGCCAGACGAACAGAAGCAGGAAAACGGCAACCACCGCCAGCATCACGCGCGGGTCAAAAACGGAGAGAAGGGTCGCGGCCAGAACCGCGAAATCTTCTACCAAGCTCATGCCAAAATTCGCCGCGCCCAATGTCTTCACAGAAGTTGCCAGACGAATGCCTGTCTTGGCAGAGTGCGCCGCAGCGGCGAGCGTCCCGCCCGCCGCCATGGCGAGCGCCATCTCAAACACGCTGCTGGTGGAGAGCGTGGCCCCCGCCGCTACGGCCCCTGCCAGTGGCCTCAACAAGGAATGAAGCAAGTCCCAAAGGTTATCGAGGCCGGGAAACTTCTGCGCCAGGATTTCGCAGGCGGCAAGCAGGCCCAGGATGACAAGCGCGGGCGGTGAAATCAAAAACTGGAACCGCGCGGAAAGATGAACCACGTGGCTATAGCGGGCAAAGAGGGCGAGAAGGAACAGAGGCAGATAGGTGTTCACCCCGCTTGCAAGCGCCAAACCCCAGGGCAACCCGCTGGTCATAGGAGCCTCAACAAGAAGTGGACGGGATTATTTTGCTCCCACCCAGGTGGGACGGTCAACCGCATGGGATCGGAGGTAGCGGGTCAGTTTGCTGTAGCGGCGCTCTGTGCTCGGGTGGGTGATGTCTACTCTTTGCTCGCCGCTTACGAGAGAAGGCGGTAGCTGCCGCTATCGCAGCCCACGGCGGGCTTCGCCCGCAAGTTCACGGCAGCGCCGCAGGCGACTTGGAGTGCGGCTGCGAAGCTGCCGCCTTACCCTATCATTGTCAAGAATTAGGTGTGACAGGACACTAGGCGAGGCGACTTCCCAGCTTCGATTTTCCAAATTCCCCATTTTTACTTCGAGGGACGATGGTTGAATGTTATTGAAAGCAAAGGTTATGAGTTTTAGGGGGGATTGGCGACCAATAAACTTGCAGCGCTCCTGGCAGGCGCTTGGTTGTAAACTGAAGACTGACCATGAAACCGTCTGAACAAGTTCGAGCTGCGGTGGACATCGTCAAGATCGTGGGCGACTATGTGAAGCTGCGTAAGGCTGGCGCCAACATGGTGGGTCTGTGTCCCTTCCACCAGGAAAAGACGCCATCCTTTGCGGTTCACTCCACCAAGCAGATTTTCCATTGCTTCGGCTGCGGCGCTGGTGGGGACGTCTTCAAGTTCGTCATGCTGATTGAAAATCTTTCCTTTCCTGAAGCCCTGCACCGGGTGGCGGAAAAGGCAGGAATCAAAATCGAGGCAAACTGGTCCGAGGCTACACATGATCCGCATGCCCACGAACGAACGGTGCTCCTGAAAATGCACGAGATTGCAGCTCAATATTACGCCGAGCAGATGGCGGGAACGGCGGAGGGCCGCGCGGCGCGAGGCTATCTGGCGGATCGTGGCATGGAGGATAAAACGGTCGGACTTTTCCGGCTGGGCTATGCCCCAGCGGGCGGATCGGGCTTGGTGCTAAGGCTGAAAGAGGCAGGATTCAGTGGCGAGGTGTTGGAGAAATGCGGCTTGTTCACTCGCAGCCAGGACAGTTCCGGGCTGATGGACCGCTTCCGCCGCCGGGTGATTTTCCCGATCGCGCAGGAAAACGGAAAAGTGGTGGCTTTCGCCGGGCGGGCCCTGGGTGACGATCAGCCCAAATATCTGAACTCCCCCGAAACGCCCATTTATATCAAGAGCCGCTTGCTCTACGGCCTTGACCGTGCCGGAAACGCCATCCGCAAACAGGAGTTTGCAATTCTGGTGGAAGGTTACATGGACGCCATCAGTCTGGTTGCGGGAGGCGTTCAGAATGTTGTGGCTTCGTGCGGGACCAGCCTGACGGAAGCGCAGGTGCGGCTTCTGGGACGCTTCGCGCGGCGGGTGGTGGTGAATTATGACCCGGATTCGGCCGGAGTTGCGGCCACCGAACGATCCCTGAACATGCTGTTGGAAGAAGGGTTTGAGGTTCGTGTCCTGGAATTGCCAGACGGGCTCGATCCCGATTCTTTCATTGGCAAGAACGGGACCGAGTCTTACCAGAAACTTTTGGACCGCGCGCCGGGTTATATTGATTATGTGGCGGATCGAGCCGCCAGTAGGGTGGATGTTCGGTCACCCCACGGAAAAGTGGCTGTGGTGAATAACGTCCTGCCCTATATCGCCCGTGTTCCGAATCCTATCCTGCGCCTGGAGCTGGCAGCGCGGCTGGCGCAACGGTTGCAAATTGAGGATAAGCTCCTACGGGATGAACTCAGGCGTGTTGCCCGAGGCACGAGAGGCGAAAGAGAAGCGAAGATTGAGGCGCCCACGGTCCAGCCTACGGCAGTTGAAAGATGGCTGCTTCGCTGCATTCTGGAGATTCCAGGCTGCGCCGCGGAATACCTTCCCGAGCTGGCCATGGGAGGTCTGACGGAGGGTCTGGCAATGCAACACTTATTCGCCTCCCTGAATGCTCAAATTACAGAAGCGGCTCAACTCGACTTGGCCGGAATTGAGGGAGTACTTGGAGCGGAAGAGAGGCGGTGGATTTCCGACGCTCAGTTTTGTAAGGAGCAAGCACCTCCAACAGAGGACTCCGCGAAAATGATTGAGACCTTAAGGCTCAGAAAGGTCAAACGCGATCTTCAGGCACTCGATTTGGAGATTGAGCAGGGAGAAGCTCAGGGAGACACCTCGCTGGTGGCCGAACTGCGTGCTCGCAAGCTATTGCTTAGACGGCCATTTACGAAGATTGACACCCGGTCCAAAAATCTTTAACAAAGCCCTAACCAGATGTTGTAGTATTACATCTAAGAGAATGGGGGGAAAGCCGGATAACTCGGGTTCTTGGGGAAAACGGTTCAAAAGGGTTTCGGAAGGCGGCACGCGCAGCGGGCGCGGTGGCGCTGTATTTTGCTTTTTGTATCGCCTCGGCGGGCTGCTGGACGATTCACGCCTCTCATCATTCCGGGTGGAAACAGGGCTCAGGTCTTGCCAGGAACCGAATCGCTTCTAATTCTATTTCTTATTTTGGCTTTTCAAATTAACGCCTCCAGGACGAAATTCGACAGCCTGATCGGGAGTTTGGACCCGGCAAGGTTCGGGAGCTCGAGCAATGGCATTTGACGATAAGTTTGATCAGGTTAATAAGCTCATTACGATGGGCAAGGCCAAGGGCTACCTCCTTTATGACGAGGTGAATGATCTTCTGCCTTCGGATGTCCACTCCCCCGAGGAGCTGGAGGACGTTCTCTCTATGTTTGACCACGCCGGAATTGAAGTTCTCGATCAGCCCAAGCCCAAGGTGGAGGATAAGACCGAACTCGACCGCGAGGACGAAGTCAAGCCCGATGAATTTGGCGAGGAGGAGCTGGACCTCACACCGGGCAGTCTGGACAAGACCAACGATCCCGTCCGCATGTACCTGCGTGAAATGGGCACCGTGCCGCTCCTGACCCGCGAGGGTGAAGTCGAAATTGCCAAACGTATCGAGCGGGGCCAGTTGAACGTGCTGAAGGCTCTTTCCCGCTCGCCCGTGGTGGTTCAGGAACTGATGGCGATTCGCAAGGAACTGGCGGCGGGGGAGAAGGCCGCCAAGGAAATCGTCATCTTCAATGACGAAGAGGTGACGGAGGAAAGAAACGCAGAACATCTGCGTGATGTTCTGGGCGCCCTCAGTGAAATCGAGCGGCTCCGCAAACGCACGGTGCAATTGAAAACCAAGAGGGATTCTATAGCCCGCACCCGGCGGCCCAACGAATACCGCCGTTACAACCTGGCGCATGCCCGCCACGTCATTTTGATTTCCAAGCTGATCCGGTCGCTCGAATTCACCCACACGGCGCGCAAGCGCCTGATCGAGCGCATGCATTCGGTGGTGGAAGAACTGCGTCCTGTGGACCGGGAACTGAACCGCCTGGAGAAGCGGCTGGAAGGCACGCGCGGCGCCGCCGTGAATGACATCAAGAAGGAAATCCGCCACGCCAAAGGCCGGGTCCACGAGCTGGAGGAAAGGAACGAAGCCACCACCGCCGAATTGCGGCGGACTCTTCAGACCATCCTGACCGGCGAGCGCGAGGCTGACATGGCCAAGCGCGAATTGATTGAAGCGAACCTCCGCCTGGTGGTTTCCATCGCCAAGAAGTACACCAATCGCGGCTTGCAGTTTCTGGATCTGATTCAGGAAGGCAATATTGGACTTATGAAGGCGGTTGACAAGTTTGAGTACCGCCGGGGCTATAAGTTTTCGACCTATGCCACCTGGTGGATCCGCCAAGCCATCACCCGCGCCATCGCCGATCAGGCTCGCACCATCCGCATCCCGGTGCATATGATCGAGACGATTAACAAGCTCATCCGGACTTCGCGCCAACTGGTGCAGGAATACGGCCGCGAACCAACCTCCGAGGAAATCGCCAAGCGCATGGATATCCCCGTCATCAAAGTGCGCAAGGTGATGAAGATTGCCCAGGAACCGATTTCACTGGAGACGCCGATCGGCGAGGAAGAGGATTCGCATCTTGGCGATTTCATCGAGGATCGCGGCGTGATCTCGCCGGCCGAAGCCGTCATCAACATCAACTTGAAGGAACAGACGGAAGCCGTCCTCAAGACGCTTACCCCCCGCGAGGAAAAAGTGATCAAGATGCGCTTCGGATTGGATGATGGCAGCGAACACACCCTGGAAGAAGTGGGCCAGAGCTTCGCTGTCACCCGTGAGCGCATCCGCCAGATTGAAGCCAAGGCGTTGCGCAAACTGCGCCATCCCTCGCGCAGTCGCAAACTGCGCGCCTTTCTGGACGCGAATGACCGGGAGTAAGCGACTCCCGGCTTCCATCAGCCCTCGAACGGTGGTAGTGGGTCAGTTTGCTGCAGCGGCGAAACTGCACAACTACCAGAATGGTTAGGCGGTTGGGCGCGGATCGAATCTGGTATTTCATAGGAGTCTTGCTGAGTTCCTTCGTTACTCTTTCCTCCGTGCCGGGACCCCCGCTCACGTCGCGGCAACACCAATATCCTGTGAGTCGCCGGGGCGAAATCACTTGGCTCATACTCTCCTGACATTTCTCCTTTATTTCTTCCGGCACTACGGGGTCTGGGCAGTTTTCATCTTCGTATTTCTTGAAAACGCCGGCCTGCCGGTACCAGGCGAAACCTCCCTCCTGATGGCCGCGTTCTTCGCCCATCGGGGAGTGCTGCATCTGCCCACCGCCGTGGCGGTAGCGGCGGTGGCATCCATCCTGGGAAGCATTCTGGGTTACCATATCGGCCGATGGGGCGGGAAAGCCTTTGTTGAAAGGCATCACCGCAAGATGTTGATCTCACCCCGCGTGTTTGGCAAGGTCCGGGCCCTTTTCCTGAAGTATGCCGAAGCTGCCGTCTTCTTTGCGCGCTTCGTCGATGGACTGCGAATTGTCTTTGGACTGCTTGCCGGCGCCTGGGGCATGCCCTTGCGGCGCTTCCTTTTATTCAGTACGGCTGGGGCCATCGCCTGGTCCATCACCATCGGCTCCGTGGGCTATTGGGTGGGAAGCTCACGCCAGCGCCTGATCGCTTTCCACCACCGCATGGAATGGATCGGCCTCCTGGTCCTGGCCGCCATGGTGGTGTTCGCATACCTGATGATCAAGCGCGGCATTGCTGAGAGTGTGCAGGATGATTGATGCGGAGCGCATCACCGCCGTCCTTTCCGGTCTCGTGAGCATTGAATCCGTCAACCCTTCGCTCGTGCCGGGCGGCGGCGGCGAAGAGCGGATGGCAAAATACGTTTACGCATTCCTGGCCGCGGCCGGATTCGATGCCCGGCTGGAGCGAATCGGTGAAGGCCGCTTCAATGCCACGGGATTGCTGAAAGGGCTGCGAAGCGGCCCGCGCCTGATGCTGAATGGCCATCTGGATACGGTGGGCGTGAGCGGCATGGAACGTCCTTTCCTGCCGCGGGTCGAGAATGGCCGGCTCTATGGACGTGGCGCGCTCGACATGAAAGGCGGCATTGCCGCCGCGCTGGTGGCCGCGGAACATCTGGCCAAGCAGCGCGATTTTGCGGGCGAAGTTTTGATCGCTTTGGTTGCCGATGAAGAGATGGAAAGCCGTGGAACCCGGGAGATGCTTAAACAGACGCGGGCGGACATGGCCATTGTGCTTGAACCCACCTGGCTGGAAGTGGCAACCGCTCACAAGGGATTCGCCTGGGCCGAAATTGAAACCCGGGGGCGCGCCGCGCACGGCAGCCGCGCGGACGAAGGCCGGGACGCCATTGCTTTCATGGGACGCGTGCTCCACCAGATCGAAGCCCTTCAATTCGAACTCAGTCAGAGGCCTGCCCATCCGCTGCTGAGACATGGGTCGGTCCATGCTTCACTGATTTCCGGTGGCCAGGAGCTTTCGAGCTACCCCGAAACCTGCAAGCTGAGCATCGAACGGCGGCTCCTGCCAGGCGAGGATGCCACGACCCTCGAGGCGGAGGTGATCGCCATCATTGTGCAGCTCACCGCCCATGACCCAGCCTTCCACGCCGGCTACAAGATGGGTTATTCGGCGCGAGCCCTCGAAACACCGCTCCAAACGTGCCTAGCGCAACACCTTCTTGAATGTACGCGAACGGCGATCGGATCTCGCGCGCGGTTTGGGACACAGCCCTTCTGGACCGATGCCGCCCTGCTCCAGGAGGCCGGTATTCCGGCTGTTCTCTTTGGTCCGGGCGGCGCCGGCATGCACTCCGCCGTGGAATATGTGAACTTGGAGGATGTCAGGATCTGCTCCGAAGTCTTGATCGATTTCATTGCGGGCATGGCTGGGTAGCCGGGATTTTGGGCGGTCAAGAATTCGCAGTGGGCATTGAAGTCAATTCCTCGTACACCTTCCGGAATACTTCGAGTGCCGCATCATCAAATAAAACAAAGTAGACCTTCTCCAGGCTGGTCAGGGATTTCAGATGACTTAGCACTTCCCCGATCATAATACGGGCACAGTCTTCCATCGGGAACCCGGCGATGCCCGTTCCAATGGCGGGGAAAGCAATGGTCCTGAAGGTTTTTTCCTCGGCGCGTTCGAGTGAATTGCGCGTCGCCGTGCGTAGCGCCTCGGCGCTCGTCAATCCACCCAATTTCATGCTGGCGGCGTGAATCACGTAAAGCGCCTTCAGATTGCCGGCGGTGGTCACGGCGGCGCCACCCAGCGGGACCGGGGCCAACCGGTTACACTCTTCCTGAATGTGGGGTCCGCCTTTGCGCCGGATCGCGCCCGCCACCCCCGCTCCAAGAATAAGGTTTGTGTTTGCGGCGTTGACGATGGCGTCCACCGCCAGATCCGTAATGTCGCCTTTGAGGAAGAAAATTTTTGCCTGCATTTTGAACCTGTAACTGCCATTTCTGCGGCTTTTTGCGCTGCCCGCTCTAAAGCCACTAATTTAACCCCAATACTGTTCAGATCAGGCAGGTCCCATGACCCCTCACCCGCCGCTTCGTGGCACCCTCTCCCCGCTCGCGAGGAGAGAGCTGGGGTGAGGGGCACAGGCTCAAGTGTGTACATTTATTCCCGAACGGACCTGAAATGAACAGCATTGGAGGTTGGGAGGCAAGTCCCATCCACCTCTATCCTAATTCCTCCGCCCTTTTGGGGGCCACCCAATCTTTCTCCTTGCAGATCGACTTCAAGGTTTCCTTATCTTCGTCCGAAGGGAGCACCGTGGGAAGATACTTCTCAAATTCTTCCGGAGTCAGTTCATGGCCCGCGACGGTAAAATGCTTGTCCTTGTACCGGCCGATCTTGCGATTAAACTTCAGGTTTGGCACGACGAGCCTGGGCTGGCCCTCGGGAATCGACTTGTTCAGGATGTCCGTCAGCTTCACCACTTCATCGCGGTACAACTGCCGTGCCGCGTCATTCAGGCGCTCCTTGTCCGCTCCGCTCCCCGCGTCGCGCTCGTCATAACGGCCCTTCAACCCCCACACGTAAGCCCACTGCGCGGACGAAGAATGGTCCGTCCCGAAGAGGTCAAACGACGTGGGAAGCCACTTGTTGAAGTATTTCTGCATGACGGGAATGGGGACGAGTCCGGCTTGGATGACCCGTTTCAATCCATTGTTTCCCGTTCCAAGGTGGAACGATTCCTCCTTGAGCATGGGGAGCATACTCTGAGCAAGAGGTTGAAAGCCCGAATAGGAGAGCATGGTCAACTGGAACTTTCCGTCGCGGTCGACAAATTGGGTGTAGGTGTAAAAGTCCAGCCAGTTCTCCACCGTCTCGTTGAAGGCCCCCAGCAGCCGGTTATCGACGAAGGCCCGGCGCTCCAGCAATTTTTGCGCTTCAATTCGCCCTGAGCGGCCAAATTGGGAGATGAGGATGTGGCTCATCTGCCATCCGTGGCGCATCTCTTCCGTCATCACCCGCACCAGGCTCAAGTAATCGTACCGGCTGGGAGACGTTTCAAACAGCCGCCGTTGCTGTTCGACTGAAGCAAACTCCGTGGCACCCTGGTAGACAATCAGGTTCAGCGCTGCATCCCGGATGCGCTGCTCGGGAATGTGCATCACTGTTTTCCAGCGCAATTGGCCTTGATAGTCCCCAAACTCAATTTCATTGTTGGGCAGTTCGCTGTACTTGGCTTCAAACTTGTATTGCTGGAACTCTGGCGAATCCAGGCCAATGTCTTTTTGCCAGCCGCAAAAATAATCAATCCAATCATCGAAATTGGAAACTCGGAGCCTGTCGATCCTCCTTCTCGCGCCGAAGCGTTCCGGCTGCCCCGTCCCACATCCTCAGCAGCCATCCAATGGCCAGGAGCGTGATCTGCTTTAACAAGTTGAAGAAAAAAGCGATCCGTCATGCTGCGCGAAACGAAGCCATTTCGGACTTCATTGAAGCGAAAAGGCCCGGATTCGTCGCTCCGCTCAGAGTAGCAGCCCGCGGGAAATTTCCCAGCAGCCCGTCAAGGTTCAGCCCTCGCTAAGCGCGGGCCTGCAAATGTCCCTTCTCCGCAAACTTCCTACAGTTGCTTAGAAACAGCTCAAAAATCTTTCGTTGTTCAGGATGATCCGCAATTTCTTCGGGGTGCCATTGCACCGCCATCAGAAAAGGACCCTCAGCGGCCGCTTCCACCGCTTCCACCAGCCCATCTTCCGAATGGGCAACCACCTTCAGCCCGTGGCCCAGCTTGCGGATTGCCTGGTGATGGAGGCTATTCACCCGGCAGCTTCCCTTAAACGCTTCAGCCAATTTACTCTCGGGATCGGTCAAAGTGACGCGGTGCGTTGTGTCGGACCGGCTACCTGCCTGCTGGTGGTCCAGATCGAGCGCGGTCTCGCTCTTCAAATCCTGGTAAAGCGTTCCTCCCAAACGCACGTTAATCAACTGAATTCCGCGGCAAATGCCAAGTATCGGCTGGCGATGATGGCGCGCCCTGTCGAGGAGATTGAACTCGAAATCGTCGCGGGATCGATTCACCTGGACGCTCTTGAACTTCGACGTCTCACCGTAAGCACCGGGGTCCACATCCTCTCCGCCAGCGAAGAGAATTCCGTCGTAGGCTTCCAACTTCAAGCGCGGAGGAGCAGAAACAGTTACAAACTCAATCTCTTCCGGGCTGGCTCCCGCCGCGACCAGTGCCGTGGCGTAAGGCGACTCGAGCCCACGTTCCATATCCTTGCTCTTGACCGAAATCAGAATTCTCATGGGTGACCCTCAAATTTGCAGAGCCGGTCAAAGAATGCCGAAAGCCAGCAACCCCATGCTCAGGGAAAGCCCGGGGGTCATGTGGACTTGAAGTGCGGTGTCCTTTTTTCAACATAGGCCGCAAGGCCTTCCTTCGCATCTTCGCTCTTGAACAGGTGCTGCTGCAACTCGCGCTCCAAGGCAAGACCTTCGCTGAAGGGCATTTCCATGCCGGAGCACACCGAGCGCTTGATGTAACCCACCGCGCGAGAAGCTCTCTGCGGCGGCAGGAATTGCCGGGCGTAAGCCACAACGTTTTCAAAAAAGCCGTCGCGCTCAAACCCCTGATTCACCAAACCCATTTCCTCCGCTTCTTCAAAGGACATGGTTCGCCCGGTGGCCATCAGCTCAATGGCCCGCGATTTCCCAATCAGCCGGGAGAGGCGTTGCGTGCCTCCCGTGCCGGGAAGGACTCCCAAGGCAACCTCCGGAAGACCGGTCTTTCCGGCATCCCGCCGCGCCAGGCGAATGTCCGCAGCCAGGGCGATTTCCAATCCGCCGCCGACCGTGTGGCCGTTGAGTGCGGCGATGACCAGCTTGGGAGTTTACTCCAGGCGGTTCAAAGTTTCGTTGGCGTGCAAACAGAAATAGTATTTGAACTCCGGCGTGACGCTTGCCAGCATTTTGATGTTGGCTGCGGCCGAGAAAAACTTCTCTCCAGCGCCCCGCAAGATGATGACGTGCGCGCTGTCATCCGTGCGAGCCTGCAAAATGGCGGAGTCCATTTGTTGCATCATCTCGTAGGTATAGGTATTAGCGGGCGGATCGTTCATTTCAATCCAGGCAATACCTTCCTCAACGTTATAATTGATGAACGCCGGTTCAGCGGAAATCCCTGCGGTGGCCGCCATAATTTTCCCTCCTCGTGCTTCGCTGGAAATCTGTGAGTGCATCCCTCAGAAACGGGCCCCAACGCCCTTAAAATTGGGCAATCCCACGCCCGTATTCCTGACCCACCAGCGCGGCATTCTGGACCATGAGGCGAGAAAACACATCAAAAAGTCGTCCCTCACGCCAAGGCTCAAAGGCGTTAAATCGCAAAGCCCTCACCTCAACAAGCCAGCGCGGGTCAACCTCCGGCGGGCCGACTCTGAGCGCCACTACAGCCACTGTACCACGACTCTTCGATGGACAAACAACATGGACCGATGGGGATTACATCGTGGCTCTTCCGGCTTTTTAGTGGGCTGGTCCCGCTTCCCATGGCGTTGGCATGGGACCGAATGCTCCCACTCCGGTAATGGGTGAGTGTGGCTCTTGGCGCGGCGTGTTCACCTCGCCAACCGGCGGCATAAAGCCGCCCCACCATCCAAACTGACCCACACCCATTTCTGGCGCGAATCGGCGAAGAATGTTTACGATATAGTGCGTTGGCCGCTTGCCCGGTCAAGCCAATTCTTGCTCCTGACTTCCCACTGCACACCAGGAATACGCACTAAATTAGGACGACGTCTACCAGCTCCGGGGCGGTTTTGAATTGCTGGACGTAGGGGCGGGCCTTGTGCCCGCCCGAACGGGTACCCACAAGGGGTACCCCTACGATTTTGGCGCGTGACGCATGCACCAGAGAACGACGTCTGCGCCACCCGACGATTTTGGCGCGTGACGGCCTTATTCTTGGCCGTTAGGCACTGATGGAGTCTTGATGCCGAAGCGTTCCAGGCGGCGGTAGAGCGCACTGCGGCTGAGGCCGAGGGCATGAGCGGCGTGGCTGATGTTGCCCTGGAAGCGGGCCAGAGCTTTCTCCACCAGATACCGCTCAGCTTCGTCGAGGGGCAACTCGTCGAGCTTTGAAGGCGCGTCGCCGCGAGGACGCAAGGTGAGGTCCTGAGCGGTCACCGAAGGGCCTTGCGCCATCAGGACGGCGCGTTCCACGGTGTGGTTCAGCTCCCGCACGTTTCCTGGCCAAGCATATTCCTGAAGCGCCTTGGTTGCTGAGAAATCGAAGCCGATGATGGCCTTGCGGTATCGCCGGGTGTGCTGACTAAGAAACGTGGTGGCCAGCGGCAGGATGTCCGTCCGGCGTTCCCGAAGCGGGGGCAGGTGAATCTCCACGGTGTTCAGGCGGAAGAGTAAGTCCTCCCGGAAGCGCCCGGAAGCGGCTTCGGCACGCAACTCGGCGTTGGTGGCGGAGAGCACACGGACGTCCACCCGATAGGTCCGGGACGATCCGACGCGCTCAATTTCTCCGGTCTCGATGGCGCGCAGCAGCTTCGCCTGCTGGGCCAGCGGAACGTTGGCGATTTCATCCAGAAAGAGCGTGCCGCCCGAGGCCAGCTCGAAGCGGCCCACGCGGTCGGCGCGCGCATCGGTAAACGCGCCTTTCACGTGGCCGAAAAGCTCACTTTCAAACACGCCTTCCGAAAGCCCGCCGGAATTCACCGTGACCATGGCCTTCGCGGCGCGCGGCGAAAGCGCGTGAAGCGCGTTGGCCACCACTTCCTTGCCGGAACCGTGCTCGCCGGTGATGAGCACGTTGGCATCCGAAGGCCCGACCCGGGCCATCAAGTCCATGACCGGTTGCATGGCGGGCGACTTGGCGATCAGGGTCGGATTGGCGCTCGAACGGAGTAGGCGGTTTTCCGCCTCCAGCCGCTGGCCTTCGCGCAGGGCGCGGCTCAGCTCCACTTGCGTGCGCAGGATGGCGAGCAGCCGGGCATTTTCCCACGGCTTCTGGATGAAGTCGCGCGCGCCGCGCCGCATGGCCTCCACCGCCAACTCCACGCTGCCCCAGGCCGTCATCACCACCACCGGCAAGGTGCTATCCAGCGCCTGCAGCCGGGCGAGCAGGTCCAGACCCTCCTGCCCGGAGGTTGTGTCGCGCGTATAGTTGAGGTCCACCAGCAATGCGTCAAAGTCCCGCGACTCGACGGCCTTCAACACTTCGGCGGGTGAAGACGCTTCCTCCATCTTGTAACCTTCACCCTTCAGAAGCAGGTGAAGGGCTTCCAGCACATCGGGTTGGTCGTCAGCGATGAGGAGGCGGGATGGGCGCGTTGATTTTTCAGTCATCGAATTGGAGGTCATTCCGGGTGTCAGGTGTTAGGGTCCGGGAATGGCGATATTTCTTGAGTCCTTTTGATAACCCGGAGAGCCTTCGCCCCACCTCCGAGCTCAATTGCAACGCGCATTCCAGTTGTAGCGCCTCGAGATATCCAAGCCGGTTGGCAATCAGCAAGTGCGTTTCCAATTCCATGAGCGATCCATTCGCTAGCGAGAGGTGGTGTAGGTAGTCACCCAAGTGATCGCGTCCATGCCCCTCCGCGATGTTAGCAGGTATGGAACTGGCAGCCCTCTGAATTTGCGCTGAGAGGCCGTAGGTTTCACTCTTGGGAAGAAGATGTGTCAATTTATAACTCTCCACGACAAGGTCCATGCCTTTTTGTCACACCCTCAAATCCCGGTAGCTCTTTACCAGTATCGACTCCGCTCCATTTCCGGGTCTTTCTCCCTGTCGCCTAAAACCTCGCACCTGGTACCTGACACCTGTCCTTATGAAATCCACCCATCCACAATCCTCACAATCTTGCGCCCATAGGCCGCCCAAGTGTCGTTGTGCGTCACTTGCACGATAGTTGTGCCCTCCGCATTGAGCTTCTTGAATAGCTCCATAATTTCCTTGCCTTGTTCGGAATGCAGATTGCCGGTTGGCTCATCGGCCAGAATCAGCTTGGGACTGGCGATGACGGTGCGCGCCACCGCCACCAGTTGCTGCTGGCCGCCGGAAAGCTGGCTGGGGTAAAGATCTTTCTTGCCGACAATGTGGAAGCGGTCCAGGGTGTCCGCCACCAGTGCCTGCCGGTGGGAAGAGCGGATGTCGCGGTAGGAAAGCGGAATGTCCAGGTTTTCCGCCACGGTGAGGTTGTCCAACAAGTGATATTGCTGGAAGACAAAGCCAATGTACTTCTTGTTGACCTCCGCGCGTTTCCTGGGATTCAGATTGTGAATCGGATGATCGAGGAAATAGAACTCGCCGGTCCAGGCGCCGTCCAACATGCCAAGAATGCTCAACAGCGTGGATTTGCCCGCGCCCGACGGACTCATGATGGTGAGGAAATCTCCCTCCTTGATCTCCAGGTTGATCCGCCGCAGCACGTAGTAGCGGGCCGGCCCGGCAGGATAGGATTTTTCAATATTCACCAACTCAATCATGCATCGCTCCATGTTATTGCGGGTGATGCTGGGAATCAGGTTTGCATCCCAAGGGGTCCTGCTTCGCCTGACTCACTTCGATGAGTCTATCAGGTTCTTCGGGTTGAGCCGTAGGGGCGGGCCTTGTGCCCGCCGCCGGGCAGGTGTAGCGGCAACCCCCTGGTCCCCGCCCGCGAGCGGGCACAAGGCCCGTCCCTACGCCATGCCCGCTACGGACGGAGCCCCCGTTGCGGATTGCTCTTCACCTTCGTCCACGATGCGTCCGTCAAACAAGTTCACGGTGCGTTGGGCGTAGCGCGCAAAACGCGTGTCGTGCGTCACCATCACGATGGTTGAACCGGTGCGATGCAGTTCCCGGAGCAAATCCATCACCGCATCGCCATTCTTGGAATCGAGGTTGCCGGTCGGCTCATCCGCCAGCAGCACTGCGGGCTCGCCCACCAGAGCGCGAGCCACGGCCACGCGCTGCTGTTGGCCTCCCGAAAGCTGGGAAGGATAATGCTTCACCCGGTGCGACATGCCCACGCGCTCCAGTGACTGCTGGACGCGCTGCTTGCGCTCCGTTGACGGCATGCCCCGGTAGGTGAGCGGCAGCTCGACGTTCTCGTAGACGTTGAGATCGCCAATCAGGTTAAAACTCTGAAAGATGAATCCCACCTCGCGGTTGCGGATACGTGCCCGGTCGGAGAGGCCGAGATCCTCAACCGCGGTTTCATTCAACAGGTACTTGCCATCCGTGGGTGAATCGAGCAATCCCATGATGGAAAGCAAGGTCGATTTCCCACAGCCGGAAGGCCCGGCAATGGAGACATATTCACCTTTGTAAATTACCAGATGGACACCGGAAAGCGCATGGGTCTCCACTTCATCAGTGAAAAACACCTTGGTGACGCCCTCCATGCGGATCAGGCATGGTCCATTGTTTTCCATGATTTGCTCCTTAGTGAAAATTCCAAATTTGAAGTCAAAAAAAGCATTCAGCTTTCAGGTATCAGGTTCCAGGTGTCAGGTTCCAGGGGAAAAGCCATCAGCTTTCAGCCCTCAGCTATCAGTAAATCTTATTGCATTTGAATCTGGCTTTCTGAACGCTGATGGCTGAATGCTGAAAGCTTGTCTCTCATCACTTGCCACTAACCTGCATTATTCATGAACAGGGCGGCGTCTTGTCTGAACCGGCGGAAATGCAGCTCTGCGATCACTGGCGCCAGAAACCCGTTCGACACACTGTCATTTCTGTGCGGGGCCCGAAATTGCCTTTGAAACCGCATGAAATTTGGCTCGGTCGCAATTGGCCCACAAAATTCATGAATAAAGCGGGCTAATCACTTATCGCTAACCACTACTCCTGTCTCAGCGCCACCATCGGGTCCACCTTCGTCGCCCGCCGCGCCGGGATGTAGCACGCGAGCAGCGCCACGCCGGTCAAGAGCAGCGAGACAGCAATGAACGTTAGCGCGTCGGTGGGCTTGACGCCATAGAGCAGGCTCGACAAGAAACGAGTGAGCCCAATCGCGCCGATGATTCCGATCGCCACGCCGATCAGCGTCAGCTTAAGCCCTTGCCCGATGACCATCCTGAGCACATCAATCTTCTCCGCCCCCAATGCCATGCGAATGCCGATCTCGTGCGTGCGCTGCGCCACCGAATAGGAGATGACGCCGTACAATCCTACCGCGGTGAGGACGAGCGCCAGGGCGGAGAAGATTCCGAGCAGCAGCGAATCAAAGCACGGGCGGGAAACCGTCCCGCTGATGGCTTCCGTCACCGGTTCGATGGTGCTTACGCGCTGCGCAGAATCGACTGCGGCCACGGCTTTGCGCAACCCGGCAGCCAAATTTCCCGCGCCGCCGGTACGAACCACAAATACGGACTTGCCCAGGAATTCGCTCGTCTCCGTGTCGGAAGCCTGCGTCGCGGGGATATAGATCGTGGGTTGCATGGGAACGGCGAGCCCCATCGCCCTCACATCTCCCACCACGCCTACCACAACTCGGGGGGAAGACTCCGTGAGGCCCGGGAAGGTTCGTCCACCGTACATGCCCACCATGAGCCGGTCTCCGATGGGATTGCGGTTGCCCCACCACTTGCGCGCGAGGGACTCACTGATGATGACGACGGGCTGGGACGCTGCAGTATCGGCATCCGTGATTGCGCGCCCGCCGAGCAGCGGAATGTTCATGGTTGCAAAGAAGCCGGGTGTGATGGTGCGGAATTGCATCGGTCCGATGCTTTGCTCCGGATGGCCCTCGCGCTGGACCGGTAGGTTGAACTGGTCGGCGACGGGCAAGGTGTTGACCACGGCCGCGGATTGGACGCCGGGAATCGCTTGAATGCGATCGAGAACGGCTCGATCGAAGTTCCAGATGCTGGCGGCGGAAGCGCGGCGCTTGCCAAACGGCGTTTCCATAGCGTAGAGGTTGCGCGGGTTGAATCCCGTCGGCTGCCGGTAGAGGTTGTAAAGGCTTTTGATGAGCAGTCCCGCGCCCGCCAACATGATGAGTGAGAGCGCCACTTCACCCGCCACAATCACTTTGCGAAGCCGGGAGTGCGCGCCGGCGCCCGAGCTGCTCCAGCCCTCTTTGAGCGTGGAGTTCAGGTCGAGCTTCGAAGTTTGGAAGAAGGACGCGAATCCGAAGGCGATGCTGGCGGCGATGGCGATCACGAGGGTGAAGATCAATACGGGAACGTCAAGCGTGATGCGGTCCGTGGCAGGAAGGTTCCACGGGATCGAGCCTGCCAGGGTGCGAAGCATCCAGTCGGCGCTCACAAGTCCTGCTGTCCCGCCCGCAAGCGCAAGCAGAAGGCTTTCTATGAAGAATTGTCTGAAAAGGTCAAGGCGGCTTGCTCCCATCGCCAGGCGGATGGAGATTTCCTTTTGCCGCGACGTGGCGCGCGCAAGAAGCAGACTGGCGACGTTCGACCAGGCGATCAGAAGCAGGAATCCGACCGCGCCAAAAAGCATCAGCAAGCTGGTGCGGAAGCTTCCCGTCAGGAACTTTTGATAAGGGATCACAAACATACCCGTTTCGCGCAGGTTGACGCGATGGACGCCGGCATATTGTTTGAAGACCACGGCCATTTCCGCCTGCGCGCGGGCAAGCGTCACGCCGGGCTTGAGGCGGGCAATGGCGGAAGTGTTGGATCCCGAGTCCATGGCAGAGCCGGTGAACCGGTATGGGGTAAAGGCTTGCGCGGGCTGAACGAATTGAAACCCGGCGGGAAGTACACCAATTACTGTAAAGCTTCCGTCTGCCAATTCCACTTGGCGACCAACAATCTTGGGATCAGACACGAAAGCATTCTTCCAGATCGCATGGGTGAGGATCACCGCTTCGGGTCCGCCGGGCCGGTCTTCTTCCTGGCGGAAATTGCGACCGATCACCGGGCTGACGCCGAGGGTTGGAAAGAAGCCCCATGTCACAGACAGGGTCTTGACCCATTGGATGCTTTTCCCTGTCTGAAGCTTGCTCGTTGAAATGAAGCTGTAGGCGCAGGAGGATTGAAAGACGGTGCTGTGATCCCGGTAAAACCTGAATTGCGGGACGGTCAGGTCAGGGTTATCGCCCCCTCGCCCCCAGGTGAGACGCACGAGGCGCTGCGGCTGCGGGAAAGGCAGCGGATTCAGAAGCACCCCGTTTACCACGCTGAAAATCGCCGTATTGGCGCCAATGCCCAGCGCTAAAGTGATCACGGCGATGGCCGTGAAGCCGGGATTCTTGGCCAGCATGCGCAGGCCGAATTTCAAGTCCTGGATCAATACGCCCATAAATCTCCTAAAGCGATCAGCTTTCAGGTATCGGTAGAGGGTCAGTTTTTTGTAGCGGCGAGTTTACCTCGCCAATTGGCGGCATTAAGCAACCAGCCGGGTTCAGGACACGCGCTTCGCAAATACCACTTGTCACGAATCACTGGTCACTGCAATCTGACCCGGTCAAATGAATCCCATCGTGACATATCGGAGAGGATCACCACGTCGCCGACTTTTAAGCCCCGAAGAATTTCCACCGTGTTCACGGAGGCCCGGCCCACCTTCACCTGCGTCCGCACGGCCTCTTTCGCATTGTTCCAATCAACTCCTTCGGGCACGGCTTTGAAGAGGCTGATGGTCGAGTCCTCTTGCCCGAAAGCGGGACGGCCGACATATAGGACGTTATCCAGGTGCTCAATTTCTATGGTGCCGTCCACGCTCAAGTCAGGTACGGCGCCCGGAGGTAAATCGCCGTCCAGCTTGACATCCACCGTCCGCGTTCCATTCTGTACCGAAGGATCAATGCGGATCACGTGGCCGGGGATGATGCCGTTGTGGGTGTCAACGGAGGCGCCTTGATTCAGTTGAATGTCCTTGGCTTGCGTCTCCGCAATCTTCAATTCGGCCTTGAGTTGTTTGGGATCCGCAGCCTTGCACAATACCGTGCCGGGCGTCACTTCCTGCCCAACCTCAACATCAAGTTCTTGGAGCACTCCACTGATTCCTGCCCGGACCTGGAGCCCGGCGACCTGGCTTTGTTTGAGGTTGTAGAGAGCGCGAAGCTGCTCCACCTTTGCTTGCGACGCCGCAAGCTGCGCCTTCACGGATTCCACGCTGATATCTAACCGCTTCTTTTCAATCTGGCTCTTGGTGTCGAGCGCGTTTGCCTTCGCCTCAGAAAGCTGGGCGATGAGTGGCGAAGCCACGCCGCTGCTGGCGAGCTTCTGATCCACTTGCGCTTGCAATTGAGCTTGGCGATAGTCGGATTGGGCGGTGGCCAAGGTCGAGCGCTGGTCAAGCTCCTGGCTCTGGAGCTGAACCTTCAGACTTTGATAATCCGCCTCCGCAGCCTTCACTTGCCATTCCGCATCCACAGCTTCCTGCTGAAGTTGTGGATTGCTAAGCTCAATCAGCACCGTATCCGGCTTCACCGCCGTCCCCGGCAGCACCAGGCGCTTGACCACCCGCCCCTCGGTGGTGGAGGCAATCCATTGGATTTCGAGCGGTACCAATGTACCCAGGCCCCGTACCTGCAAGTCCATAGGCCCCCGCCGTACCGTCCCGGGCCAGAGAGTAGAGCGGTCAACTCCCGGCGGAGCAGGCTTCAGGCGCGAGAGGCCCATGCTGATCAGTACCACGGCCACCAGCGCTACCACGCCGTAAATCGTCATCTTGATTCGCCGCTTCCGGGCGGCGCCTTTTCTTGGTACGTCCATGTTTTGTATCGTCTCCGCAGGTACTCCTATCGCAAGTGGTTTGCCAGTCCCGCCCTACGTGACATACTGTGTATTATCAATAGGATGCGCCATAGGCGCTACGTCAGAAATTGGGTCGCGGTGTTCGGGTATGGGATAGCCGTGTCCGGAAATGAACACCGGCGGGATTGTGGCCTCGGCGCGGGCGACCCGTGTTGTCGCCCGGCAGAGGTTGGACATAAGAGCTCCCCGCCATCTGCACGTCTTCTGGGTGGAACCAGTACCCCGAAAGCCACCCCGAATTGCAACTGGACTCGAAATAATTGCCCAAGACTTGACGCCGGTAGTACAATCTGGCACATGAAAAAGCGACTGATCGCCATCTCTTTGCTCTCAGGTGTCCTCATGACCATGCCATCCCTGGCTCAGAATGTAGGATCAATCCAACGGCTTGATCCCGCCCTGGCCAAAATCGTACCTGCGAAGGCCGCCATTCAGAAGGTTGCGGGCGAGTTCAAATTCACCGAAGGCCCCATCTGGCTGAAGCCTGGCTATTTGCTCTTTGCGGACATCCCCAACAACCGCATTATGAAGTGGGTTCCAGGACCGAACGGATCGCTGCCGGGCACGGTCTCCGTCTACATGCACCCCAGCGGATATCTTGGGAAGAAGCCTTACACCGGTCCGGAGTCCGGCTCCAATGGCATGACACTGGACAAAGAAGGCCGCCTCACCGTTGCGGGACACGCCCGGCGTTGCGTCTACCGCGTGGAAAAGGACGGCTCCATCACCGTTCTCGCGGCGCGATACCACGGCAAGCGCCTGAACAGCCCCAATGACCTGGTTTACGCCTCGGACGGTTCGCTCTACTTTACTGACCCACCCTACGGATTGCCGACTCAGAAAGAAACTGATCGGTTGAAGGAGCTTCCCTTCGCCGGAGTCTATCGCATTCCCCGCGCTTTCGACCAAAAGCCCGGCTCTCCTCCCAATGACGCCAAATTGGAGCTGCTGGTGAAGGATCTGCTTCGCCCCAATGGTATTGCCTTCTCACCGGATGGCAAATTTCTCTACGTGGATAACTCCGAGCCGCAAGAACTTTACATGCGGTATGAAGTGATGCCGGATGGAACGCTGGCCCACGGCAAGGTTTTTTACGACGTCACGTCCGCCCCGGAAACTGGCAATCCCGACGGTATGAAGGTGGATGTGGAGGGCAACGTCTACGCCACTGGCCCTGGCGGTGTTTGGATCTTCTCACCTCATGGCAAACACCTGGGAACCATCAAGCCCCCGGAAATTCCTGCCAATTGCAACTGGGGCGGCGCGGATGGCAAAACGCTCTATATGACGGCGCGGACCGGGCTTTACCGCATTCATTTGCTCATTCCCGGCATCCGGCCCGAGTAAGTGTCAGGCAAACAGCATGGGACCCGGCCGGGAGTGACTGCGAGGCAGAGCTGAATGTGGGCTATCGCGCCTATGATACTTCCGTGTGCTGAATGGGCTACGAGAACGAGCAGGCTTATGAGAATGCGCGCCGCGCTCTGGAGGATGGATTCCGGACATTCAAATTGAGAATCAGCTCCCGTGATCGGCAGCGGGACATCCGGCATGCCCGCAAGGTGGCCGCCTACATTCGCATCGCTCCGGGCGAGCATGTGCCGATTCGCGCCATGTTCAAGAACTTCATGGAAGCGGATGCCATGCACTTTGTTCGAGCGGGATGCACCTGTGTGCCCGGCGTCAGCGAATCCCTTCCGGTTAGCCCGCTGGCGAAAAAGTTCAACCTGCCCGTTGTTCCTCATGTCGGTGATATGGGCCAGATCCACCAGCATGGGGTGCTCTTGAACCACATTGCAGTGGGGCATCCGATGGTGTTCCTGGAACACATTCCGCGTCTGCGCAGCTATTTTGTGAATCCCATAAGGGTGGAAAATGGCGTGTATTGCACGCCGCAGGATGCGGGGTGCTCCTGTGACTTGGTGGAGATTCAAGGTGAAGGCGTGGAGCAGCCGGCATGAGGTTGGGGAGAGCAAATCTGCGTATGGCTCGCCAAGTTGGGGAATCGGCTGTTGGAAGTGGCGGGGAGCAGGGCAGGACTTGGAAGCTCGGGACGTTGGTCCGCTTATCTTACCGGGGATTGTGCATGGCACTGGCATGCTGCGCTGTCATTTTCACGACCAGCCTGCGGTGCTCCGGGCAGGACATTGATACCCTCATCACCAGCCAGACTCCTCGCCGGTCCTCCGTTCTTGATGAAGCCCAGAGTCCCGCGGAGCGAAGGGCAATACTCGCTCTCTACAAGGAGAAGGATGCCCCCACGCGAGCCAGGCTGGCCGAAGCCTTTATCAAGAATTTTCCGAAGTCCGGATTCCTGGCGGAAGCTTATCAGATTGCCGCTAAGTGGGAGATTCAGGTAGGGGATTACGGGGATGCACTGCATGACGCAGCACTTTCCCTGAGGCTCTATCCGGAGAATGAGTTGCTGCTGGTTTCCATCGCCGATGTGCAGGCGCAGCAGGGACTCTACTCACAAGCTGAGACAAACGCCCTGAGCGCATCGGACGACTTGCAGCGTTTTGTGCGTCCGGCTTCGGTTTCCTCGCAGCAGTGGAAGAGTTTGGAACCTCAACTGGAAGCCACCTGCTCCTTTATTTTGGGCCGGGCGCGGATGGCGCTCGCCATCGGCTCAAATTCGGCGGAGGCAAAACGCAGCGGCTTGAAAGTAGCGCTCAGCGACCTGGCCCGCGCAGCGGCTTTGAACCCGCGGGATGACGAAGTGCAATATTTGGCTGGTCTGGCGGAGGTCGCGTCCGGTAACACCCAATCTGCGGCGGAACATTTTGCCCGCGCCTACCGGCTGAAGGGGCCGCTTGCGTCCAAAGCCGCCGGTCAGTTGCGCACTCTTTACTCGGTCTCCTTCCGCGCCTCACGTCCAATCTTTGAGTCTTATCTACAATCGATTCCTGACCCGCCGGTGGCGACGGAGCAGGGCGCTTCAGCCCAAGTTGCTGATCATGACGGGCAACTCCCCGGATATGCCGGCTCCGAAGCCTGCAAGCAGTGCCATGCCGAAATCTGTCAAAGCTGGGCGCACACCGGCATGTCCAAAATGTTCAGGCCCTATGACCCCGCCAACGTTATCGGTGATTTCACGCATCACCTAACCTATGACGTGGGTGAAAGCATTGAGTGGAGCAACGGCCGGCTCACGGTGATACCACCCAAGATTAAAGTTCCCTTTGCGCGCATGATTGCAGAGCACGGAAGGAACTTTTTTATGATTCGTGATACCCACGGGGGGTGGCACAAGTACCGGGTTGATTACACCATTGGTTCCAAGTGGGAACAGGGTTATGCCACGCGCTTGCCCAATGGCGAAGTGCACGTCATGCCCATCCAGTACAACCGCAATCAGAAAAAATGGGTGGACTTCTGGCAAATCGCTGATCCGCCCGGCAGCCCCCGCGCCGACGTGACAGAGTGGCTCAAGATGTCTCCCCTCACCAGTTATCAGGCCAACTGCGCGGTGTGCCACACCAGCCAATTACGCAACGTGAAGGGCGGCGGCTTTGAGCCCCAGGGGCTGGAATTCCGCGAGCCGGGAATTGACTGTGAAATGTGTCACGGGCCTTCACAGAGGCACGTTGTGGCTATGCTCAAAGCACAACCTTATGTGAAAAGGCCGGTTGATCCACCGGTCGATTTCACCAAGATCACAGCGCAGCAGTTCATGGCAATTTGCTCCCAATGCCACATGCAGTCCGCGGTGAGATCCCCGGGGCCGGATGGCGAGCTGAATTATTCACGTGAAGGTGTTTTCTTCATGCACTACAAAAGCCGACCTTATGACGAATTCTCGCGCAAAGGATTTTACAAGGACGGACGCTTCCGCCAGACCTCATTCATTGTCGAGTCCGTGTTACGAACCAAGTGCTATAAGAAGGGGGAAGTGACCTGCGGCAGTTGCCACGATCCTCATCCAACGGATGCAGAATCCAATCCGGTCTCTTTGAAGTTCCGCAACCATCCGGATGAAATGTGCCTGCAATGCCACAGTGAATATCGCGAAAAGGCGGCGTTGGTCCGGCACACCCATCACGCTTACTATTCTGTCGGAAGCCGCTGCGCTTCCTGCCATATGCCGCGCATTGTTGACGCCCTGCTCTTCGAAGCGCGAAGCCACGAATTTGATCAGATCCCCAGCGCAGCGATGACGCTGCGTTTCGGCCAGAACGACAGCCCGAATGCTTGCCTGCTCTGCCATCAGGACAAGGAAGCCATCTGGGTTAAACAGCAGCAGACGGCCTGGCGGTCCTCGCCCGCGGACTAGCCCGGATCATTCACGATGTTTTGCGCGAAGACCGTCAGGGCATGGTTTTAACCGTGCCCTGACGGTCCCCTACTGGAAGTTCGTGAATAATCCGGACGAGTTGGCGGTGAAGAATGTTCGTTTGGACCCGTGGATGCGGGACCGGGAAAAACCGGTGGCTACGCGGCCGAGACCGTGCCAGAGTGGGGGCTATGCGGCGGGCTGCCCATTCACTCGCTGTGAATCCATCCCCGGATACCATTCCCGAAACGTCTCACGCAGATCTTCGTTCAATACCGAGGTCCGCTGTCGCGCAGGGCTTACATCGCGGACCGGGCTTTACCGCATTCATTTGCTCATTCCCGGCATCCGGCCGGACTAACTACACGCCGGGGCTTACTCCTCCGTTCGCTGGCGAAAGATGAGATGATCCGCTCAATTGACGATCGACCATGGAGTACGGGCGGCCAAAATGGCCAACAACTCTGTGAGAAGGATCGACTTGGATCGTTTCGGCGGAGAATAGCACGCGCCAATTAAGTCAAGCGGTAGACGCGAACGGCATTATCGTGGAACAGCTTGCGGCGGTTCTCTTCCGGCTGATTACCGACCAGTGATTCCAGGGTTTCCACCCAGTGCCGCAGAGTTGAAGCCAGCGTACACACCGGCCAATCACTTCCGAACATCACGCGGTCCCATCCAAAACAGGCGATAACGTGATCCACATAGGGACGAAGGTCTTCCGCGGTCCAATGCTCCGGGTCAGCGTAAGCCACGAGCCCTGAGACTTTGCAGACAACGTTCGGGAACCGCGAAATTTGTTCAATGTGCTCACGCCACGGATCAAGTTCTTTCTCTTTGACGCGCGGCACGCCGCAGTGATCGAGGACGAACGAAACTCCATGGCATTCGCGGACCAGATTGATGGCGATGGGCAACTGCCGGACCAGGA
>Ga0307372_10000741_pt1 | contig 57294 bp, 42 predicted proteins | sample OX1MG_FD_202533 | JGI IMG/M metagenome (GOLD analysis project Ga0307372, IMG submission 202533) | Soil microbial communities from Risofladan, Vaasa, Finland - OX-1 | ecosystem: Environmental > Terrestrial > Soil > Coastal area > Acid sulfate soil | place: Finland: Risofladan, Vaasa | collected...
ATAATCTCGATAGAAGGATAGCGCTTGAGCCAGGCTATCACCGAAGCGGCATCCCGATCAGGCAAGACATCGAGCCGACGGTGCCGTTCCAGATCACAGATGATGGTCCCATAGCGAGACCCACGACGCCAGGCCCAATCATCTACACTCACCACACGAGGAGGCTTGATAGGATCATCAGGGAGACGGCGGAGCAAACGCGAGATCTGTGTCTGGGCTACAGGTCATCCCCAGGATCGTCGTGAGACGCGAGGCTGGCTCTCCTCCCAGAAACAGACCAATACGCTCCAACACCTCTTTGAGTCGGGTGGTTCTACGTGCATAGCGCACAGCAAGCTCGGGAATGGGTTCTGCGAACGTCTTGCGAGGGCAGCCCAGATACGTGCAGAAGAAGCGGCAGACTTGCACGACGAGATGCACGATGCGTCCGCTCCAGGGCAAATCGGCCAGCTTGCGCTGGTAGTGACTATGGATACGTGAGGAAAGGTGAGCGCACTCAGGGCAAGCACTCCTTGTGGTTTGCGATCGCGCCAGCACACGAATGATGCCATCGACAAGCGTCACTTGTTCAATGGAAAAGCCTGGAAGATCAGGCAAAAGTGGGTGAGTCATTTGGTACGAGATTCTGATCCTTGAGAAGAAATGATGGGAGAACGATTGTTCTTTTTCATTCTACCACATTTTCCCGATCACGCAAAGTGCGGGAGAGCCCACCAAATGGTTGTCCCGATGTTTGGGCTTGCGACCGTACTCCAGGAGGTGCCATCCCAATGTTCGATCAAAGGCTGCGCTTGCTGACTGGAAGTGTTATTTGAAGCGGCGTTACTCGAGGAACCCATTGTCCAGATATCGTGAGCTGAGAGAGCGACAATGGCACTCAAGAAATTGCTTTCTGTCCCAGGATTCTGACCAGGGATCGTCCTCCAGACCGTGCCATTCCACTGTTCAATGAGCACATCTGTCACGGAATTGCCGTTGTTGGTATTGCCAACTGTCCACACATTATTGGGAGAGACAGCAGCTATGGTGGACAGTGTGTTCCCTTGTGTGCCAGGATGCGGACTGGGAATCACCGTCCAGGACGTGCCATTCCAGTGTTCGAACAGCTCTTCACCTATTTCAATGCCGTTATTTTCGTTTGAAAAGAGCCCGATAGCCCAGACATCGTTGGGTGAAATGGCGGCGACTCCTGTGAACACATCAAATCCGCTGCCAGGATCGGGGTGGTGAATCGCTTTCCATCCCTTGCCATCCCAATGGAGGATGAGAGTGTGTGTCGGTAGCGTTTGCCCATGGCTATTGCCAGTTCCGACTACCCAGATGTCGGTAGCAGAAAGGGCAGTATTCGCGGTGAGTATAGCCCCGTTGGCAACGGTGGGGCTGGCAACAATCGTCCAGATGGAGCCGTTCCAATGTTCGATCAATGGTTGCTTTCTATCGCTATTGCTCTCAGTAAATGTGACCCCAACAGCCCAGGCATTGGTAGGCGAAATGGCCGCGGCTCCATTGAGTATACTATCACCCAGAAGAGCAGTGGGACTGGCGACAACACGCCACATGGAGCCATTCCAATGCTCGATCAGGGCCTTTGCACCCAGATTGAACTGATTATTGGAAAAGCTACCCACGACCCAGGCATCGGTGGCAGAGGTAGCCGCGATCGCACTCAGGTTGTTTTGCGCTGAGCCAGGATTCGGGCTATGAACGATCTTCCAGACACCAGGCGAAGGAGTCACGATAGTGTTTTGTGTACTACATGCAGCGACGAGAAAAAGCGTACTTCCCAGCGTACACATCGCGAGGACCGTCGCCAGAGTTCGCAGCAGAAATCGGGTACTCTCGTATGGGAATGGTCGAAAGTCGCTCTGAGCATCTTCAGATAACCTCTTCAAGGTATTAGCCACTTTCTTTCTGTTAGTACTCCTGTAGGGTCACGAATTTGCTAAAATAGCTTAGCACACTTAACTTCCCTTTGCCGAGATCAGTAGCATGCGTGCAAACCATTCGACCTCTTCAATAGTGTTGTAAAAATGGAAAGAAAAGCGAACCGTATTTTTCCAGCCCGCAGCAACGATATTTGCCTTTGACATAGCTTGTACTATATTGTCATCTTGTAGCGTTTGTATAGCGAACATCGGGCCAGGATATACTGATGGCGCATCGGTTAAGATCTTAACGTTGGATTGCTCTATAATCTCAAGAAAATGCTTTGAAAGATCTCTGACATGATCTTCAATACGCAAGATGCCGATTCTATTAATGATTTCAAGACCAGCTAATGCAGCATAAACACTGCATATAGGTTGCAACCCTGATTCAAATCTACGGGCAGATTGAGCATAGTCCAGGTGATCTTGAGAAGTCTGAAAAGGATCCACCTGAGAGAACCAGCCAGTATAGAGCGGTTCAAAAGATGATATAAGTTTTCTCTTCACATAGAGGTAGGCAACCCCTCCTGCTGATCCCAGTAGGTATTTCATAGTACCAGTAATTAGGAAATCAATGTCAAGTTTTTTAACATCAAGATCAATGACCCCGACTGATTGATATGCATCTACACACAAATAGGCACCATGCTGATGGCAATATTCCGCAAGTTTCTGGATATCTAGTAGCGCACCTGTTATATGATGAATATGATGTGCAATAACGATGGCTGTATGCTCATCGATAACTCGCTCGTATGCCTCGAGAAGACTTAACCCAGGCTGTTTCTCTACAAATTCAACTTTAGCACCTCGAGCTTTCTGAGCGAGCCATAAGTGAATCAGAGTAGGGAATTCATCGCTGGCTATAATCACTTTATCGCGACCACGAAAATCTAAGCAACTTGCAATCGTACTCATAGCGGTTGACACACAGAACGTAATAGCTATCTCATCAAAATCTGCTTTTATTAACCGGGCAAAGGTTCCACGAATCTGCTCAATTTTCCCAAGCCACAAATCCCAAGGGGAGCCAAAATCATTCCAACTCTCTACATATGTTTGGATTGCTGATGCTACTTGTTTTGATAGCGCTCCCTTAGCGTGGCTATTAAGATAAGTTTTGTTTCCTAATATGGGAAACCAAGTTCGTGCTTCCTGCAGTACATCATCGGGTAGCATTGCTCTCTCCTTGAAAATGGATTATCCTCCACATCATCGTTAATGAAGGCATCAATTATCGAACACTACTGAACTTATTCTATCACAATAAGAACTATGACCTCCACAAAATCCTTGGGTTTATAAATTCGCTATAATGGGCATCTGGGGCCAATCATGCTTGCGGCCTCGGCTGCTGTTTTCGAAGTAAAGTTACTATTCATTACCCGAAGTACCAAAGTTATTTCACTCGCTTGATTAAAATTTCATTTCGTTGAAAATAATAGACCATTGACAATCTAACTACCGTTGAGTACAATTAGATTGTCCTGTTTGTTGCTGTCCATCAATCTGGTTTACTTAGGAGCGTTTAATGGCATCTTTCAGTTCTCCGACGCAAGCTACATCCAACTCCTTGTTTTGTTTACTCTTTATTTCTGACGCTTCTTTTAACTGAAAGGAATTTACCTGTGATTCAGTCAAATATAAATATTCGTCGCTTTCATGTATTTGCAGAGTATAGCCGAATTGAAAAGATCATCTCAGGTATACCTGCCGATGAGGCAAAGGGTTATGGTATATGGCTTGCTAAGGTCGTAGCCGCCCGTATGTGGACTGACCGGGCCCAGCTTAAAGATCATAAATGGGGTGAAAGAAACTGGCTAACTTACAAAGGGGAACCACAGACAGATCAAATGTTCGATATCGAAATCGTAGTGCGGATAGGGCACGATTTCTATGAGCAGGTCTTTAGCCCGGCAATTAAAGAAGCTATAGACCGCGGTGAGAAGTACGAGAATATCCGGGATAGTATAAGAGCTGAATGGCAACCGTTTGCTAGCAAGAAGCAGAAAGAGAAAGCGAGATAACGATGTCGACCTGGTGGCGAGAATATCCGGACCGAGATTGCGAATATGTAACTTACTATCCCGTTTCCATATCACCTCTTTCTGCCGATGAATTATGGACTAATACTCAGCTTACCTCTAGAGAGAAGTTGGGAATATATATTCATGTACCTTTCTGCTCACAGATCTGTCCTTTCTGCAATTATAACAAATTCCGAGTAGAGAAAGAGTGGGTCGATCGTTTCGCTCGCGCATTGGTGAAAGAGGTACAGATGTATATGCAGCTCGAAGGCGTGGGTAAGCTTCCAGTTCCTTTCATCTACTTCGGAGGGGGTACTCCTTCCATGATGTCTCTCGTTCAATTCGAAGAGGTATTGGAGATAATCGCCGAAAGCTTCAATCTGGGAAATGCCGAAATCTGCGTCGAGATGCATCCCACAACAGCCACTCTCGAGTATCTGAGGGGACTTCGCTCACTAGGGGTAAATCGAGTCAGTTTCGGTATCCAATCCTTCAATGGTGAACTACTCCAGCGCATAGGATCATACCACACAAGAGAGCAGGCATACGATGCTCTATCGAACGCTCGTTTAGCGGGCTTTGACAATGTTGCCTTTGATCTGATGTTCCTGCTCCCTGGACAGACGGTAGAGATGTGGGAAGAGGATTTAAAACTTGCTTCAGAAGTAGATGCCGATCATTTGAGCTTGTACCGTATGCTTTTAGATCCTTCCGGGCAGCTTGCAAGAATTATACGGGCGGGTCGCGTACCTACCCAAGGTGATCAGAAAACCGAACTGGCCATGGCTGAATTATGTTTCGAGATCTTGCCTCTATATGGCTATTCTCATTACGGCTCTTGTAGTAGTTCCGGCTACGATTTTGCTAGACTTGGAAAACAATCGATATATGAGAATCTGCACCGGGGATCTCCCCAGATTGAGTATCTGGCAATGGGAGCAGGCGGTGCCGGTTATGCAAATGGACACGTCTATTGGACTATACACACTGTGCCGGAATACATAGCTGAAATTGAAGCAAACCATTTCCCTATTTTGATAGGACGCCGCTTAACCATGTCAGATGAAATGACGCGCTTTATGGTGCTTGGTGTCAAGCATCTAACTATTCTCAAATCCGATTTTGAAGCGAGATTTGGCGTCCCATTAGACTCAGTTTTTAGCCCTCAGATAAAGCAGTTGTCAGATTGGGGACTGATAGAGGATAAAGGAGATCGAGTCGTTCTAACCCACAAGGGAGTAGTGCACATGGATAACGTCTCTAAAACATTCTACAACACGGACAACTATCGAGTGCCCCAACCCTATAAAATCGAGCTTCAGTTTCTATCCAAGCAGTTATTTGGAAGTCAAGTCTTCTGATGGAGAAAATATGATGTCAACCAGGCTTTTGTATTAGGAAGAGAGCGAATTCATGTCTGCACTAGATGGTTGCTTACCCGCTGCGATTCGGTTTGCTTACTCGCGATCACCATATTACAGGACAATGTTTGACAATCTAGGGATAGAGCCAGAATCCATTACAATGGCAGAAGACCTACGCCAGCTTCCATTTACAAATCCCGATGATGTTGTACGGCTCTCTCCTTATTTTCGCGCTGCTCAAGGGGTGACAATATATGCCAGCAGTGGAACAACCGGCAAGCCTAAATACTCATTCTTTACCCCATCCGATTTAGAGCGGACTTATGAGAGGACAGCTGCTAGCCTGAAGCTGTGCGGCTTTACAGCCAACGACGTCTTAGCTGTAGCACACGGATTTGGCATTTGGTTGATCGGAACCGATTTTACTATCAGTGCCCAGAAGCTTGGCGCAACTGTCTTGCCAGTCGGGAAAGGCCCGAGTGCTTTACACATTTTAGAGATGATGCTAGCGACTGGCGTTACATATATTGCGACCTCACCATCATATGGACGACGTCTGGCTGATCTAGCTGCTGAAAAGGGAATTAATCTCGCCCGATCTTTAAAAATTAAAGGGCTATTACTAGCTGGCGAAACCGTGTCAACCAATCTACGGTCTCATCTCCAGCATCAATGGGGAGCAGAGCATATCTTTAGCTGCTACGGTTCTACAGAAAATGGTACTATAGGCTGCGAGTCGGAACAGCATAAGGATATTCACCTTTGGACAGATGAATTTTTATTTGAAGTAATCTCACTCACAAGTGATCAACCAGTCGAAGAGGGTGAACAAGGAGAATTAGTAATCACTACTTTAACACACGAGGGAATGCCCCTCATCCGCTATCGAACTGGAGACCTCGTTTCATGGCATTCCCGCGCTGTTGAAGGATTCCCAACAAAGCTTTCTGTCAGGATTTTTGGTAGACTCGATGAAGCAATTGTGCTTGAGGCAGGCGAGAAGCTCTGGCCTCATCAGGTCGATGAGGTTTTGAAGCACTTTCCTGAGGTTACTGACTACCAAATTGTTATCAGGGAAGTAACTGTGGATTCTATCTGGCTTGATCGCCAGGATGAGTTACACATCTTAATCGTGACTGACAGAACTGCTAATGATAGTGAAGGCCTAAGTCTTCGGATTCAGAAGGCATTAGCAGAGGCATCTCTCGACTTCTCAGCGAGTGCTGGATTCACTGCAGCCATTACAATTGATTTTGTTCAGGAGAATGATCTACTCCAGACAGAAACAGGAAAGACACCACGCTTCGTTGATCAACGACAATTTCCGACGGTGCGGTCTCTTATAACGAGTACAGATAGGAGTGTTTAAGGAACATGATTGTATCTACGTCAAGTGTAGGTCCTCGGCAGATGCTGGAGGCAACTGAGCACCAATTGGAGCAGTGGCTCAGTGAGGCAAAAGTGTCCGAGTTACGCATCCTAGCTGATCGCGTGAACAATTTTTATCAAGGGTCTCCAGAAGACTCACTTAAATTGATTCATCGACTAGGAAGCCACCGAACGGGTGAAGCCCGTATGCTAGCAGGTTACTGCATGAGTTGGTGCGCGACTCTACGTTGGTCCGAGGTTTGTAGTCTAGCGACAACTCTTGCCGATGATTCTTATTGGCCTGTCCGCGAAGCCGTGACATTTGGTATCCGTGACGCGCTTGTTGATGCATTCGACACTATCTTCCCCGATATTGCTCCTTGGGCAAGTAGCTCAAAGGTGAACCTTCGTCGCGGTTATGTAGTGATGACACGCCAACCTGCCAAGCAAAGGACGCAAAACATGAGTCTTATGCTCGATACTCTGGAAAAAGTGCTTCCAGACAAGACTGAGTACGTAAGGAAAAACATGCCTTTTGCCCTGAAATACATCTGTGCGAATCATCCCGACCTACTTCTCCAATACCTTCAGCGCTGGTCAGATATGAGCAATGAGCAGGTACTGTGGGCTGTTGCCATGGCTCTCACGGGCAGAATCGCACGGACTCACCCTAGGGAATCTCTTTTGATACTAGGGAAGATCACGTCTGATTCACGCCCTTATGTCTACCAAGCAGTTGTTAAGGCCATTTACGAAATAGCAAAAACCTCACCGGGTGAGGTAGCGGCTTTTCTCGAAGAATGGGAAGTAGATCCAAAGAGGCGTCAAATTGCAAGCCAGGTGCGGGGTAAGCTCAAATGAAATCCATAGTTATAGCTAATATTATCGAGTTTAACGCACGAATCCTCAATGATCGCTATACACCTGAAGAACGCGAGCTTTGGAGACTCGCAGGAGTAGATATATGCGATATGGCGCTCTTTTGGTGCGGTGATAATAAAATTGTAATTTCACCTCTGCCATATGATACACTTTGGGTCGAGAATGTTCTCCATTGGTTGAAATGGCAGAATGTTCATATGCTAACACCACAATATTTTACTGAAAGTATCTGTAACGACATCCTAGCTGACAATCAGCTAATGACTGCTCTAGATGGGCTGCTTGGGCAGGCGAGTACACATGCGCTTATCAGCTGGGGTGCTACAACTGAGATGTACGCTCTAAAAGAGCGTCTACAAGATCATAGAGACATATTCGCACCTGAACTGCCCCCACTAACCAGCTTCTGGACAGCTGATTACCTGGACTCGAAAACAGGGTTTCGAGAACTCTGCATGCAACTTGGTCAAGAGCATTACTTCATTCGAGTGCCAAGGGGTTTTACTTGTTTCACTGTCGAGCAAGCCCTGGAGGTAGTATCGCATTTTATCCGCCAAGGAAGAGGCTTCGTCATCAAGGCTCATCAGGGGGTCGGGGGATTTGGTGTTTTGATCTACCGGACAGACATGTTACAGGTAGGTATAGAGGCGATTCACCAGGACATCGTTCATTGGATAGAAGCGGACCACGAGATTCACACTGCCGTTTTCCAGACTGGGCCTCTTATCGTTGAGGAATATATAGATTCAATCCCTGGCAGTTCTCTCAATCACCCCACATATGATGCAGTTATACTGCCTGATGGGAAAATTAAGACCATCGGAGTTGGGGGGATGCTCATGGAAGACCAGTTCTACCAGGGAGTAGTTGTTGGAGAAGCGCTTTTCAGAGCATCTCGCGAGAAGGAATTGATTTTAATTGGCGAGACTGTAGGTACCGCCATGGCGAAACTGGGTTACCGAGGCTGGTTCGACGTTGATTTCATAGTGGATGCCAATGATAAACTCTATCTTTCAGAAATCAACGCTCGACGCACAAGCCCCAGCCACGTCTTCGAGTTGCTAGAGAGTCTTCGGGCACGCGACCCAGCTATTACGTATGCTCTGGCCAACGATCACTTTTATCTCTCAGTCGACCATCCCTTATCCTACAAAGATATCCACCCGGTATTTGATGCTTTTCAATCACACCCACCTACGCCTGGGTGCAGTTGCCTACCGACTATTGTCACTTCGCTGAAGAGGGATCAACCCTACCTGGGATACGTGGTTGCGGGCCCTAATTATTCAGTTGTATGCGAGGCAAAGGAGCGACTAGAAAGTACACTTCGAGAAAATACCCTCATCGCTCATTAGGGAGGATATCATGACACTTCGGCTGGTCATCGCTAATAACCGGGAGTATTGTGCAGCGCTCGATTATGCTTTTCGAGGGCCGGAGTTGGCTCGCTGGCGTAATGAAGACTTGATACTGGCCGAACAAGCAATCTTCTGGGGGGGAGAGGACAAATTAGTCGTAACACCACATCGTGTAGACCCGCGATTCGTTGCCGATGTGAAGTCTGCTATGGAGTACCGGAATCTTTGCGTGGTCTCACCTGCAAGTACTACGCAATCTATCTGTAAAGACATCCAATCCGATGCCAACTTGTGGCAGACCCTTACTAAAACCTTACAGGAAAGCGAGTCAGTGGAAATCATAGCTTGGGGAGCTACGCCTCAACTCTATACACTATTGGAACGACTGATTGAGCTAGGCATTCCCGTTTCAGCACCAGAGTTACCATCCAATCAAAATGCGGACCTAGCACAGAAACTCGATTCTAAATCTGGTTTCAGAGAGATCGCTTCTAAACTGGCGCAAGCTTATCCTGAGGTCAGAATACCGGTGGGATATGTGTGTTCAACTGATGACGAGCTGGCTTCAGCGGCAGTAGAACTCATGCGCGCTTCTGATTCGATCTTACTGAAAGCAGATAAAGGCGTTGGAGGTTGGGGTAATATGAAACTCGACCGCCAGTCCTATGTTTCTGCTGCCCCATCGCTTTTCAACACACTTACGAGAAATTCGGGAATCTGGAGAACCGGTTCTATCGTCGCGGAAGAATACTTAGACGTGATGGATTCACCAACGGTCGATGCGCTTATCACTCCCGACGGTCAAGTGCAAATGCTCATCTGCGGTCGGCAAGTACTGGGTACTCACCTTGATTATCTTGGCCTTGAGGTAGGCCCACATACCTACTCTCCCGAGGTTATGGCCCGTATTAGAAAGATTGTATCAATTATTGGCCAAGAATTAGCTCAGCTGGGTTATCGGGGATGGTTCGATGTCGATATGGTGCGAACTACTGACGACGCAATCTACTGCGTCGAAATAAATACGCGGCGCACCGGCGTGACATATATATGGGAGATTCTTCAGCGCATTGATGTTGGTCAAAGCATGATCGCGTATGCTTCAAATCAAACCATTGATCCAAAGCTAGCTGATTACGGCAAAATTAGGGCCCGCATTGGACCCGCCGAACCAGGTCCCAGCGGGGTAATGTTGACCACAGCCAGTTCGTCCCTCTTGGCAAACCCATCAATTACTTACTTTGCTTGGAGCCTTTCTGAAGAGGGACTCAACAGACAATTAGCGCGTCTAGTAGCCGCCACTACCTTACAGGATTGAAAGATGGACCGCGAGCAGATAAAGATACACCCGGTTAATACTATCGTGATTGCCAACATTCACGAGTACTATCAGTGGCTTTTCCCTTACTTTGATGCGTGGGAAGTGAAAGCTTGGAAGTGGATTGACCACGCCGAATCCGACATGGCGCTCTTTTGGGGTGGTGATAATAAACTGATAATCCATCCTTTCTTCCCCAACATCAATTTTGTATCCCACACTCTAGAGCAGATGAGATACCAAAATGTACGTGTAGTGAGCCCACAACGAGCAACCGAATCAATTTGCCGTGATATTCTAGATGATCATAGCCTCTTCAATATGGTGGTTGAAACTATCAAGGCTTCGAGTTCTCCCGAGATTATTGCATGGGGAGCAACCCCAGAGCTTTACACCCTGGTAGAAGCCTTGAATTCCAAGGGGGCCGAGGTCTCTCTCTCAGAATTTCCAGAACGTGAAAGCCTATGGACAGTTCGACAATTCGACTCCAAGGTAGGCTTCCGAGAACTGTGTATGCAGTTGAGGCGCGACCATCCTCAGGTCAGGGTAACTTCTGCAGTGAGCTTCGCCTCAAAGACTTTAGCCTCGCACGCACTGCCAGGCTTGTTGCGTTACATGCCGCATGGGATCGTTGTGAAGTCTGAGAATAGCCTGGGGGGTTACGGGGTCTTAGTTTACGACAATACCTTGAAGGATAATCCTGACTTTGTCCAATTCGATTTTGAGGGACAATGCCGCGACAATTGCATCTGGCAGACAGGTCAGGTGGTAATCGAAGAGTATATTTGCACGATAGCAGATGAGATAATTCGATCACCAACAGTGCAAATGAGGATAAACGATGCAGGTTGCCAGATTCAGTGTATAGTCGGCCAACGAATCGAGGGATCCCAGCACTATATTGGTTCGATCATAGCTCCCTCTCTCTTTCCGCCCGACCTTGAAAAAAAACTAACGGGGATAGCGCACATCATAGGCCAATCAGTCTTCGAAAGCGGTTACCGCGGGCACTGTGACCTTGATTTCGTCGTAGACGATTCGCTCGAACCAGTATGCGTCGAGATGAATGTCAGGCGTACAAGCATTACGTATGCTCTTGAATTAGGACAGTTCCTACTTGGGGATGGATTCCTCAATTCGTTCACAATACTCACAGCAGAGCGATTCCACAGTAGAAGCCTATTCGGAGTGAACTACGAAGCTTTGCGATCGATGCTGACGGATCTACTTTTCCCCCTGGATGGGCAGAAATGCGGCATAGTTCTTTCCATCGTCAGCTCCCTTCAGTACTTTGTCGGTGAACCAAAGCTGGGCTTTGTTATAGTTGGTCGATCTTATGAAGAAGCTCAGGATCTCTACAAGGCTTTAATCACACGCATTGAACGTGGCAAGTCTGAGCATAAGTTATGAAAGGCGAAGCGATGCCAGAGAAAAATATTCTTCTCCTACGGACGAATGCTCTGATCCGTAGAACTCGCCCAATGGTCCAGCCGGGATTGGGCTACTTGATCAGAAAAGCAGCAATTACATTAAATGACGAGCCCAACCTCATACTGGAGTTGACGCTTATCTGGTTCCGCACCTTTGGCTGCAGGTACGACAGGCGAGGAGAGTGTACGATGTGCAACTATGGCGTTGCCGAACATGTAAATGCCGATCGCATCGTAGACTTTGTGCAGAAGGCTCTGGCAGAAAGCAGTCACTACGAGGCATTATATATTTCTCCCTCGGGCAGCTTTTTCGATCCTTTCGAGGTACCACCTGAAGCCAGACGACGTATCCTAGAGCTTGCAGATGCAACCGATTGTATAATCTTTGCTTGCGAGAGCCGTCCAGAATTTCTTCTCGATGAGGTGCTTTCAGAGTGCGCAATGATCCTGAACAAGAAAAGAACAAATCTTAACATGGGCTTGGAATCTGCCAATCCGTGGATCCTACACAACTGTTTAGGAAAGACCATTGATCTTGATAATTTCAAGTCTGCGGCTGATCGCTTGTACAATCATGGAATACGCCCTTTCGCTAACATTTTGTTGGGCGCTCCATTTCTGACAGAGCGCGAAGCGCTGGACAGCACCATTCAATCAGTGAGCTGGGCTCTGGGGAACGGCACCTATATGTGCATAGTTTTTCCCTCAAACGTGAAGAAGTGGACGCTCCTGCATTGGCTGTGGGAACGAGGATTATACCATGCACCATCCTTGTGGTCTCTTATAGAGGTCATCTATGCTCTTGGCCCCGAAGTCTGCCACAGAGTATCGATCTCCTGGTACGCTGCTCCTCTCTCTGTGGATATTCCAGAGGTACTCTACACGTGCCCAGGTTGCTATGAGTCGGTTCTCTCACTCCTGCACAAATATCGTGCCACACGTGATTTCAGCGTAATAGAGATATTACGTCGTTCAACCTGCGAGTGCCGTTCCGAATGGAGAGAACGGATGTTGACTCCAGATCCTTTGACTCCACAGGAGCGTGTCGCTACATTCTATGAAAGAATAGCCACCGAATTCCTCAGCGAAAACTGGTGGCAGGCAAACAAACTAAGAATTCTAGACCAACTAGTTGACGGATATACTTCTATCCGATGGGGCGGAAGCAAGGGAGGCTATATAGAATGAACGCTCAACCCGTAGAGACTATCATTCTTGCAAACAACCGCGAGTTCTTTGCCTCATTGGACAGTCATTTACCCGGCGAAACTTCCCTTCAGTTGAAAGAAACCGACTTTAGTGAGGTGAATCTCGCGCTCTTCTGGGCAAGAGGGTCCGCTCTTGTAATTGTTCCAAAGGAAATGAATGCCCAATTCGTAAGAGACATAAAGGCGCTGCTATACCTGCATGATATAGTAGTCCTGCATCCCAAGTCATACAGTCAGAGCCTATGCAATGATATTTTACTTGATAGCAACTGCTATCAAGTCCTGGCGGAAACAATTAGAGCTTCCGATTGCCCACAGGTGATTACTTGGGGATCAACGCCAGATGTATTCCGACTAAAGAGCCACTTAGACGCAGAGAAGTTAATCGCTAATTGGGTTGAATTGCCTCAATTCGAGGTGCAATGGGCCGCCAACTTTGTCGGGTCCAAGAGCGGCTTTCGTCAACTTTTGCACTCGATCAATAAAAGGAAGTCCCACATTCGGATTCCCGAAGGGTACATCTGCGCTGACCGCGAAGAGGCATTGGGAGTGGTCGATTTCTTTCTGAGGCGTGGGAAGAGTTCTATTCTCAAACCTAACCGCTCATTTGGTGGCTGGGGCTCTTGTGTCTTCTCTGTAGATGAGAAAAGTGAAACACCTACTCATAAGCTGGCTCAGCTAGAAAGTGCCTATGGAGGGCTCATCACTGGTGGCACGTTCGTAGTCGAAGAGTTTATCCAGCCAATCGAATACCTGGGAGAACCTCTAATCCCAACCGTCAATGCTCTCATCACATCTGACGATCGCACGGCAGTTCAGTTTTTAAGCAGAATGCGGATTGCAGATTCTACGAAATACTGGGGAGTCGAGATAGGATATGGCTCGCTTCCCAAAGAGATTGAAAATGCGATGGTGGAAATCGCTGTAGAATGTGGCGCAGAAGCAGCCAAGTTAGGATATCGAGGATGGTTTGATGTCGATCTAATTGTAGGAAATGACGGTTATCTCTATTGTACAGAGATGAACGCAAGGCGTACCAGCCCTGTGTACGCCTTTGAGATATGGCGTAAGCTCAGCAAGCTGTATGACCGTGAGGATCTCTATCTCTCCTCTAACGATCACGCCAGTTTGCCAAGTGACTTCCACGGGGTATATGCAGGGCTTCGTCAAGCACTGATAGACCTTTACTTTCCAATTAATGGTCAACCACGAGGTATTATCATCTGCATGGCAACTCCTGTTGACGAGGATTTCGGCTATACAGGCTATGTCGCGATAGGGGGTGGACGAGAAGATGTCGCCATGCTTGAAGCCGAATGTCTACGTATACTCGCAAACCTGGGGGGAAATCAATGACACGTCAAACTTTCTTGCCTGCGCTTGGCTATACTGTGGGAGAAGAAGAGATTCAGTCTGTCATAAGTGTACTCCTCTCAAACTCCCTAACAACTGGCCCTGTTACTGCGAAGTTTGAGGATGCATTCCGCACTGAAATTGGGGCTGAAGCCGTCCTCGCCTTAAACTCCTGTACATCTGCACTACATTTGGGATTGGTGGTTCTTGGTATTGGTCCTGATGCCGAAGTGATCACTACTCCATTGACATTCCCTGCTACTGTCAACGTGATTGAACATGTGGGTGCCCGACCGGTCCTGGTAGACGTAGAGCCTGATACCATGAACATCAATCCAAGTAAAATTGCCGAGGCTATCACACCTCGCACCAAAGCTATAATTCCTATGCATTATGCTGGGCACCCCTGTGAGATGGAGAGCATCATGGCTTTAGCCGACAAGTACGGCATCTATGTTTTAGAGGATGCAGCTCATGCCGTGATGGCGTGGTACAGGGGAAAACGTATTGGCACTATTGGTCATCTGACAGCCTTCAGTTTCTATACTTCCAAGAATATGACCACGATTGAGGGAGGTGCCTTAACTGGTAAAGCAGAATTGATAGAGCGAGCTAGAATCATCAGTCGCCATGGTATGAAAGCGACATGGGACCCTATAACACCATCTGTAGCGTTGGACTACGACATTGTTTTTCCAGGTTTCAAATATAATATGACGGATATTGAAGCTGCGGTCGGTTTGCAACAATTGCGCAAATTAGCTGGGCTGCAGCAGCGACGTCAAAGCATCGCAGGGAAATATCAACAAGCATTTACCCAGTTACCAGCCCTACAAGCGCCTACCATACGAGAAGATGTAGAACATGGATGGTATCTCTATGTTGTAAGACTAAACCTTGACCGATTGATCATTGACCGTGCTGGCTTTGCCCTGGAACTTAAGAAGCGAAATATTGGGAACGGGGTATATTATAAACCAATACACATGCATCCCTATTACCGTGAAAAATACAACTATTTCCCAGAAGAACTACCTATTGCTTTTGCGCAATATCAACGCGTTCTCGCCTTACCTTTGCACGCTCGCATGAGCGATGAGGATTGTAAAGATGTAATAGATGCTGTACTAGAGGTTGTCGATAAATTTAGCGCCTGAATTCAGGGGCGTTCTCTTTAGGTAGTAAACGCCTGACTTTAGATAAAGCGCAAGGAGATGGAGTCAGCTTATGAGTAGTATTTCCAATTATCAGATACGCGCAGCACTCTTGCCCACAGAAAAAATCCTGCCATTGCTTGTGGCATCTTCAGAAGAACTCTTTTCCGATAAGGGCATATCGGTAGAACTTGAAGTTATACGAGGAGCCTCCCTTCGAGACGAAGCAGCGGGGCAAGAAAAGTATGATTGTTATATGATGAATCTAGTGAGTGTAGTACTAGCTTACCTTGATGGCTCTGACCTGAAAGCAACCAGGGTTCTGCTTCGATCGAGCCAAGATCATACTCTTTTTCGTCTCTTGGCTAGGCCAGGATTACTAATTCATCCTAGAAGAAATTCTGAACCTTTTCGGCTTGGCATATCTCGGCATACAGTTGTGGAATATGTAACATTTCATTTTATGAACGTACTCGGTTTGACAATGGGCGATCTCACTATTGTTGATATTCCTGACATCGAAGCTCGCTTAAATCTTTTACTTAAGGGGGAACTGGATTATGCTACATTACCCGAACCGATGGCCTCCTCAGCAGTTGATGCAGGTGCCTTTAATATCATTGATGATACTCGAATAGTTGTCCCGCCACCTGTACTGGCTTTCCATGCATCGGTGCTCAATTCGAAAGCAGAAGCGGTTCGGGATTTCTTGGCGGCGATTGACTCAGCAGCCCTGTTAATCAATAGCGAGCCTAATAGATTTCGGCACCTGCTTACTGACTATCACTTATTACCGGGGGACCACACAGCAAGCTACGTGGTCCCCCGTTTCCCAGTGGGCGATGTACCAAACCTCGATGATATCGAGTGTATATTCTCTTGGTTACAGGCCAGCCACAGGGAGGCAACTGCTTTACCATCCAGTAGCAAAGCCATAGAGACTATTCTATTCTCCGTAGACTCATGAATAAGAAATCGGCAATTTATGTAGTAGGGTAAGGTTCATTTCGGACGAATTGTACCTGGCAGTTTGATAGCCCTTGGTATTTCTAAGGAGTAAAGCATTGGCAAGGTTCTTGATTATCACAACGAGAACGGAAAAATTTGACCCAAAAAATATTCCTTCTCATCACGAGTATTTAGGTCAGCTACGTGATGAGGGATGCTTAGAGCTGTCTGGTCCTTTCGCAGATTCATCGGGAGGTGCTTATCTGATTCACGCAGTTTCCTTGGAGAAGGCAACAACGGTTGCGAGAAATGATCCCCTCGTCACAAGTGGCTCATCAACTATTGTTATCAAAGAGTGGAGGGCAACCTAAGTTTTCCCCACGGGATGCTCAACGAGATGCACCTTTGGCTGAAGTGCCCTCACAGGCCCGTTCAATGCTCTTGCTCTTTTCTGGCAAGAGATCAAAGAAACCTCTGCCGTATAGAAACAGGAGAGTGATAAAGGATGCTCTAAAGCCAGCGCACTACAAAGGGATGGGTGATGGTAAAGAAATGCTCACCATTCGAGTTATCAGGTGTAGTTGACAGTTCGTTCTCAGGGGCAGACCGAAGGCCAGATTACTCGCCTCAAGCTGATCAAGAGACAAGGATATGGGAGGGCCAAATTGTAAGTTATTCGGAATAGAAGTGGAGCGCACTATTCCCAATAACATGCATTATTCGGACTGAGACCGTAGGGAGCATTCCGAATAATTGATCTGCTGCGGCAACGCGTGCTTCATGCTGCTTGATGTCTCTCCACAACGACGCACCTGGTTTGCCAAACGTTGACGTCGTGGACGACTGTGCTCCCGGGTTCTTGATCCGCCAGCCGCATTACCGCCTCAGCTTCCCATTTCGCCTGCTATGCTTCAAAAACGCTGAGAGATGCCAGCAGAGAGAACGACCTCTCAAATGCCGACAGCGAATGCTCTCATGTCTGCGTCCGCATGTCCCTCCGATCACGCAAAGTGCGGAAGAGCCGAAAACTGTACGAAAAAATGTTATAACCCCAATTTGAGGTAGAAATACAGGCATTGAGTGTAACAGTTACATTCTTCCATCAAAACAAGGAGGAAACTATGCCTGTACCTAAGAAGCGTACCATATCCCAGCCAGATCTCACAAAAGGAGAGTCAGCAGAGGGAAAAATGCCTGAAGAGCAGGAATTTCGTCAGCACCTGCGTGCCCTTGCGGTGAGCGCAGTACGTGTGCTGATTGAAAAAGTTATGTGTGAAGAGCTTGATCAGTGTGTAGGAGCGCAATGGGGAGAATGCACGCCCAACCGAAAAGGCTACCGCAATGGCTATTACCAACGTGATCTCATCACCAGCACCGGACGTATCGAGAATCTTTCTGTGCCTAGAGATCGTGAGGGGCAATTCCATACGCAAGTGTTTGAGCGATATGGCCGCTATGAACCAGAGGTCGCAGAAGCGTTGACAGAAATGTTTGTCAGCGGTACAAGCACCCACAAAGTAGGAAGCGTCGCTGAGAAACTGATGGGAGCCACTCCCAGTTCCAGCGCCGTGAGTCGTCTCAACCAAACCTTGACCGAACAATATGAAATCTTGCGAGTGCGTCCACTTTTGAGTCACTACCGCATCCTGTACCTGGATGGTATCCATTTTCGCGTTCGTCATGGAACCCAAACGGACTCCACGATCATCTTAACTGCCCTTGGTGTGGACCTGGAAGGGAACAAAGATGTGCTGGCTTTGCGGGCTTGTGCAGAGGAAGACAAAGATGGGTGGAGCTGTCTCTTGCAAGATCTGCGTAACCGTGGAGTGACTGAGATCGATCTGATCGTGACGGATGGGCATGATGGACGGACGACGCAGCAGTCGGTTCTCTGTTTACCGCGACACTGCGCCAACGTTGTATCGTCCATAAACAACGCAATGTCATGAATGCCATTCCTCATCGCGAGCGCAAGGAGGTCAGTGCCGAACTCGCAGGAATTTGGAAGCAGGAGAAGAAAGAAGACGCGCTGCTGAATTTAGCGGCCTTCAAAGCCAAATACCAGAAGCAGTATCCCGAAGCCATCCGCAGCCTGACCGAAGATGAAGAACATCTCTTGACGTTTTATGCCTTCCCGCAGGTGATGCATCGCTATATTCGTACCACCAATGCCATTGAAAGCTTCTTTAGCAATGTGCGGCAGCGAACTGATCAGATTGATGCGTTCACGACAGAAATCAGTTGTCTGACCATCGTCTGGGCTGTGATGCAGGATATCCACTTGCCGAGGATTCCGGTTTCGTAACAACTGAATACTGATGGCTGTTGGCACACAAGCAACCAGCCTAAATGGGTGGTCTGGAGGGAGATGGAGTTTGCCGATACTCTTGTGTAACAAGAACTCCTCAAAGAACTTTTTCCTTGATAACTTTTGCAGCTCTCTGCTGCCTCTTTTTGTTCCGCCAGAGCCTCTTGAGAAGGTGCGTCGGCCTTCTCCCTTTGCTTGTTTCTTGATTGCCCCTCTTTACATAACAAGCGGGATGGTGTCCAAAAAACTATCATAGCATACAAATATGCTCATATGTGGCTCATGAAGCCATCCAAGCAGTGTCCTAAAAGCGGTTTTGTTGTATCTTTCGTGCATATATTAAGTGAGTTTTTGCTTCGACTATCACAGCCTCGATTGGCCTGTGAAGAGGTCTTATGAGCTTATGATAGATTTTTGCACGTATCCTGGTCCTACCTCGATCTGGTCAATCAGCATCCCTTGTCACTTTACCCATAATCCTGCCGTTTGGCAACGTATTCCTTCCAAAAAGAGGAAGCTGCTTCTCAAGCAGAATCATGATCTCCACTTCCTTCCGAACCAGACGGAGCACTCTCATTCTCCAGCCATCGTATACGACCTAACAGCTCGATACTCACACCGCCTGAGATGCGCCGTGAAAGGTCATCTGACGATGTTGGATGACACTTCACTGAAACGGTCCTTTCGGCAATGGTTATCTTCCAATTTGCACTTTCGGCAATGTTATGGCTCCAAAAGCCAGAATTCACTCGTCTCTAAGCTCTACTTATTGAGCATGAGAGCGGCAAAGTTATGCTTCCAGGCGCGGCAAGGTTACGGGTGAAGTTACATCCCTTCTGGCAGGTGGAGCAGCGACGTCCCTTCCATCACAACCTCCCTTTTCAGGTGTAACAATCCGTCTTTCGGATCCTTCTGGAAGAGACTATATCATGACGTGTCAATCTGCTTTTCTGCAAGCAGGCGTACGGATTGAAGGAAGGTTTGTCGCTTTCGGAAGATAAGTTTATCGCTACCTGGTAAACAGGCGTCAACCTGCCTGACAAGCGCATCGTCTGCTGCTAGACCGTATAAGTAGGGACAAGTTTTCCTCTAGCGACTCTTCTTGCTAGAGAGGCTCTATAAGACGGAGCAGGCCAGAAACATCATAGGCGACAAACCCACCTTCCGAAAGCGACAATCTTATTTTCAATCCGCAAGGCGGTATGCACCAAGAGTGGCCATGAGCCGTTTAATTGTGGGATTTACACTCGGTACCCGCCATATTATGGGGTCACGGCATTTTTACCCCCTCCCCATTTTCCCTGCTAGTGTAGAATACCGTGGTCTATCGCGGAGCCTATCATAGCTTACCCACTCACGCAGCACAAGCATGACAGCTTCGCAGCTACTTCCTTTCCTTTGATTATCGCCCACGTACACCGGAACGTCAATTAGCTAAAGGAGCCGATAGAGCTTGACCAACGCTGAGAAAGTCGTTAGAATTGAGAGACCGAATCAGTATACAGGACTTGTGGTATTGAGAGCGAGGGAAAAAGCATGAACAATTGGGAAACCGATTTAGATAGTTTTCTTGAGGATGCGGCCAAAAAGAGGGAACAAGCTGAACTGGAGTGTGATTTTCTTGAATTAGTGGCCGCGTTTGCGAAGCATATCATGGCTACTGGCTAAGGCCAGGAGCGGGTTTACGACAAGCAGACGGCGATCTGTGTGAAGCATAAAACGCCGCGAGTCTGATTTGTGCAGCATAATGTGGCCACACGTTCTTTTCGTGAGAAATGTTGGAAATGAACGTTTCATTTTCGACTTCGTGCCCAACATATGGATAAATGCGGCCAATAAATGCTTCAAAATGACTGCTTCTAGGTGATTGCAGCATAACATTGCCGCGAAAGTGAACAAGCCCCTGATTTGCAATCATCGGGCGAATATGCTGAGAAAGAGGAAAACGAGCGCACCTCTCTCTTACTTGTAGGCTTGTGAAGTATATAGCGCCGGATTCGGCCAAGTATTCGGTAAAATCTCACAACACGCTCCAGTTCAAGCGCTGAACGCATTTCTGCGTTCGACCGTGAACGACGCGATCATCGACCGGAGAAATGCGCCGCATTCAGGGGGATGGGCACGTCGGTTGTACGCCGAATTGTGCGAGTATTCTCATTCACGCCCAGATGCGACCAACGTCGGCTTGTGGCGAAGTAACGGTCCCATCTACGTTCCGCGCGCATTTATGATTACCGCCTCTCTTTACGCGGAAACGCTGGCCTTTTGTTATCTGCTCATCAAACTGGTACGCCCTGCGCTCAAGCTTCCAAAAGCGGTCGAGGAGCAACTTGCCAGCTATCAGCAAGAAGAAAGCATGTGGGTGGCTTACCAGTCCTATCAACGGCTCTTCTTTCAGCAGAGCACACTGTCAGGGAAATGACGGAGAAGTACATCCATACCAAATCTTCCCCGACGAGGCATTGGGGAAGTACGTGAATCATGTGGCGATAGAGAAAGGGGAATGGCGATGGACAGGCAGGCGGTGAATCCATTTGGAGAAGAGATGCTGAAGGAAGAGGAACGTGTAACGTACCGGAAGAGTATGGACGCCTTTTTTGAGCGCCTGGTCGAATTAAACATCGATATCTATCTGCTTGAACAGCTTCTCGCGTTCCCCTATGACCTTCTGGCAGATGGGTGGACGGACAATGGATTCTTTTTCCAACTAATGATCAAAAATACTTTCGAGGCAAGCGTGCTATTGATCGCGAACATGACGACGGATCAAGGCAGCGATGTCCTCACACTCCCACGGTTTAAAAACAGGCTGCGGCAGATGGTGCAAACAGCGCAACAAACAGCATTCCAGGAGTACCTCAAGGGCATATACTTCGATCAGAAGTCAAGAGCCTTACTTGAAAGGGTGAGGAATCTGCGTGATACGCGCATCGCTCATTTTATTCCCGCAGCTTCACATGAGTTTCTCACCCTCACGGAGATCAAAATGGTGCGCGATGACCTGAACGCCTTGCTGCAGGCGCTTTCTTTCGATGTGGACTATATTATGCTGCCTTTCAGTTACGAATCAGGTCAGTCTGATGTTGAATGGGCCCTCGATGCGATCGCAAAGAGCAGCCCACTTCTAATGATGCCAGAGCAAGATTCAGAGCGCTGGCTGCACAGACGCTCAACACTCACTGAGTCGGAGTTAGCCCAGCTAAACCACTATCGTAAAAAGTTTGGTTGGACCGAAATCTGAATGCTCAGTAGACTGAATGATAGCAAAGCATGTCTGATTGTCCTTCAAAGTTTCAAGAAGAAAGCGCGGGTAGTTTTTTGTGCCGTGTTGATAGTCTGTTTGTCTGCCTTGGTTTGTTGAATTCGACATCTAACTATGCTATTATATATTTCCATACAAGATCCCATACCGAGAAACAATCTGTGGATGAAGAATGGGAAGCTTGAGCTTGGATCCGGCGCGCTTTCAGGGATTGAGCCTTTTTGACAACTGACGCAACCGAAATAGGATACGTCGGGTTGCGGGTGGTGGAGCGATCGAAGCCACTCTCCGCTGCCACAGACAAGGATATTAGTCTTGGCAGCCACATCACTCTCTTTCCCAATCGCGATGTGCTTTGTTAAAAATGCTCACCCTTGCTTATGAAACTCAAATATTCCTAATAGCTGCTTAGCTCGACAGCCACTTCATGACTATCTTGTGTGTGGCCCCTCTCAAAGCTCTTCAGTCTTGCTTTTTGATCCTCCCAATAGTCTACAAAATAGGTTTCGTGAGTTTTGCAATTAGGGCAGTTATGAATGGTTATAAACGGAAAGAGAGAGACCCATCGGCTGACTTCAAGCTGGATGTACAAATCTCCCTTTTTAAGCAGCTCGGAGTATTCACACTGCTCTACTAGTAATCCGGGATGATCACCAGTATATCGCAAGGTTCTAAGATTTACTCTGCGCGTTCCCCTAATGAGATCTACGTCACTCACCAGGCGAAGAGGATACTCTGTCAAAAAAGACAATTTGTACAGCACATCCCTTAGCAGATCGCTCGCAATAGAAGCTGCGGCCTGAAACTCTTCTTCCACTTTGGGACCTCTGTCATGTTTCAAATCGTTCTTCATCTTAACGAGCTCCTCGAGCTTGTTACGGAACTGTTTCTGCTTTTTATCTTTCTGTAAAGTCCATAAGGCGATAGCCAGATGATTATCTCCGTCTTTGTGAAGAATGTCTGCTCCTTTTCGACAAATTTCTAGCCAATGGCCCGGCGATATGCCGCCTTGCCAATAGCTTTTTAAGTCTAAACCCGAGAGGCTGAACTCTTCGGGAGGAATAAGGGCTAAGGTCAGCGAACCCAGGAAGGCGAGAATATTCTCTGCGATACGTAGTTGCTCTGTATACTGATCTCGCGGATGAATCAGGCTGGCCAGCGTTCGATAAGGAAATACCAGTGGATAGGGATAAAAATTCCGAATCTGAAAGTCAATGCTCTCTGCTTGTTGAATACTGGCAGCGACAGCTTGAGCCGTTTGCCGCAGCGCTCTCAGCTGATTTCTGAAATCTGCTCCTGATTCAGCATTAAAGAGCCCCAGGCGCATTGACTCCATTTTATCTGCACGTAACCTGAGATCGTCCTCGAGTTTTTGCAGTTCATCTAAGTCGAATGAAGTATCTGGTGGTAGGACGGGGATGGGTACAGTTTCAAGCGCATGAATAAGGATTGTAACTGCGCCGTATGTTCGCATCGATAGCAAGCTCCGTCCCGCTATCGATTGCAAAAACTGTTTGATGAGCGCTGAATCAAGTCTTGATGGCTCTTTTGGTCTCAGGATAATGACAGTATCTAACGCAACAGCTCCCTCAATATCTGCATTAACTACCATCGCTTTTACGTTTTGAGCTGTTCCAATGCGCTGTAAGAGTATATCTCCCTGCCGCACTTTGACTCGCTCCGGCGCATCGGTATCGATCTTGATCGTATCGAGGCTTTCTCTTGTTAATAGATGAGAGTAGATATCTTTGCCACGAATTACAAGGATATCTTTGCCACCTGCTGCACGCTTATTTAATTCTCCGAGTCCGATGATGATGTCAAACATTTCTCCTAGCGTGCTCGTGGGGGTAAGTCGCTTTATCCGTTCCTCAATTGCACGGGACTCTGGGTGATGCTGATTTATCGTCCACGTGTCATTAGCGCTTACTTGCGTAAGGAAACCAAGATTCATCGGCTTGCCCTGCAAACCCGCTATTACACTTGAAAACCAGCTTTGGCCCTCTACCTGGACCATGTCACCTCGAGTGGGAAGAGACAAGAAAGCAGTTTTCTGTGAGGATTTGGTTGTAAATGTATTCAATACTAGTATCGATGAGTGAATCCGAACTTCTGAGAAGAGGTCACCTGGTAGTTCTACAACCCCTGTCAACTTCATGTGTGAAGAGAGATAAGCGCGAACACGCGCAAATCCCTGGGTGTAAGTAAATATTTGAGGCACGATGCATACCAAACGATTCGTATGCCCTTGAGCAGCAGCGAGCAGGAGTAACGTGACGTAAGAATCTAGTTGCCTTATATCCTGTACGGTTTCTGGAAGTAAAGCCCGTAGGCGCGAGGCTTTTCCTGTCTTCCAATCGCCCCAGGGGAGTGTAAAGTCAATGATTGTAGCGACTTTTCCTGATCGTGAGAGAGCCTCTATTAAAGAAATCGGCGTGTCACACCGAACAATGGTCGGGCCTGTATTTCCAGTAAGTTGCAACTGCTTTGAAGGAACCGTAGAGTTTAGACCGAAATCCCGAGGTGATGGGAAAGCGGCCATCTTCTGTGTAGTTCCGCTTAGCATGTCAACAGAATACATTTGCCTACCGTCTGTAGTGATGACGAATGGAATATCGAGCATGTTCGCAGCGAGCTGTATTTCCTTGCTGAGAACTTCAGGGGAGAAACCGTATATCTTTAGTGCAACCACTGCAATGGGTTGCTGGTTATCCCCTAAGAGCGCAATATCAATTCGATCTCTGATTTTGCTTGCTTCAGGGCCATTAAAACGAGATGTGATAGCCGATACTTGAGCATCGGATAGTATTTGCTGTTCAGACCAACCAGATGCCCGTATTTCTTCTATCAGGCGGTCTTTGGCATCGGATTCCACACGCCATTCGGCTGAGCCAAATAGCCCTGATACGTCTACGATTGTTATTCTATCTGACGAACAATAAGGGAGCCACTGACTTGGAGATGTAGTTATCACCACATAAGGTTGGTCTCTGTTCTCCGGTAATGCCGCGCGAACGAGGAGGGTAATGAGTCCTTCTTGTATTTCGCGTTGAAGCTGTATTCCAGGACTCCAAGAGCTGTTTGACGTCATGCCATACAGCTCGTTTAGGATGGCAGTCAGATTATTCATTGGGATGCCCAGAAGTCTTGCGATTGAGACAAAACGCCCGGCAGCAACATAACGGCCCTCTTCCTCGGGAGGGAGCTGTAGCAGTTTCATCAGGAGGGTGCGTTGGTAATCGGGATTGTGGAAGTCGTCTAATTTATCGGGAGAGAGAAGATAGAAATATTTACGCCCCCATGCCATGTCGCTGACATCTGGTGCGACGCGATTCATCTCATGTTGTAATCGTTCATAGTCTTCATCAATGCCATCTGCAGGGAGATTCTCTAAAAGTTCAACGCCTCTGAGAAGTTGTTCACGGTGCTGCCTTGCTTTCTCAATCGCTTGCTCAAGTGTCAGTTCCTGCTCGTTCAGGGGAGAGCCGCCAATCCACTTGCCCGTTCCCTTCTTACGAAATAAGCCGAATTTATGAGCGCTTCCACCGGAGATGTTGCCAAATTTGGGTGAAGGAAATTCGTCATCGTCTTTGAACTCTAGCCAGTAGACGAGGCTATCTCTATTTCCATGATTATGCATGACTTCCAACATCTCCTCGCCGTCGAGCGCTTTCAGTCTATCTGGACCGAAACGAGTGCGGAAGGCGCTATAATATCTCGCCAATTGCTCTCTGGAAAGAAGGTCTCCCTTCTCCCTCCCTGTTTTATATTTTGCCTTTAGCTCATCAACTATTCTAGGGTCGAGTGCCTGTGCCATACCTCAATCTCCAAATCCATTGTTTTGCCAGATTGTTATCATAATCATCGCCTATACTTGAATATCTACCCTCTTCCTCGGCTCATGGGCTGCCGCCTGATCAGCAGGCGGCGGCTCCAAAAGCGTCTGATACGGCTCACCGGCGTCCATCGCCTGTTTCATCTTGTCATAGATTTCCAAAATCACCCGCCTCGTCCGGTACTCCCCATATTGCTCCTCATCCTTCCGCTTCACAATTGAGAATGTTCCCATGATGTAGTCCACATCGTCGCGCTCAACACAATATAAATGAAAATATGCCGCATCCAGCTCGCAGCGCAGCAGGAAACGCCGCTTTTCGTTCCATAGGAAAGGAGGTCCATTGTAGCCACAGGCTTTGGCAAAAGATTCCAGGTCCCAGGCGGTATAGGTGAGTTCGAGTGCTCTCAGCCAAATCCAGTCACCGACATGCATGCTCGTATCCCATTTACATCTAGCAGTATACTCATCAGGTGACAGAACCGGAAGCTGCTTCAAGATAAAGTAATTCATATTGGTTCCCCCCAGCTTCTGCCTGGCAACGTAATCGAAAATAAACGATGAGGTACAACTGCCGAGGTAGGTTAGTTCACGAGTTTGTCCAGAATCAAGCGTAATGACGGAAAGGCTGTTTCCACAAGGCACAGAGGGAATGAGGCAGAACATCGCTGTTCGAATATCTGCAGAACGCGCAATTCCGCGAAAGCCTAGAAAAGCGTTTCGACCACTAAATGTGAGATCAGGCAGATAGGAGTTGTGAATCCAATATTGGGGGATTGACAGCAAGTATGGATCGGCATGCTGCTGGTCACTTAATTCTGGGAGTTTGCCATTATCAGCTAGCAAGTGCTTGGGAACATCATATGTCCCAAAGCGATGATCAAAGTATGAGATCATCTTACCTTCATACAGTGGTAGATAGGCTTCATTGCCTTTGAGAAAAATATTACCTTTGAGATACCAGGAATCGGCTTCCAACTGTTCCCGAGTACGAAACAAGTGTGAATCGTTCGTCATATCAAACATTCTATGAAATGAAATACCCCATGGATTCTCCTCAGGAGAACCTTCTTTTATTATCACAGGCAGGTGGGTGTAAATAGCCCTTGTCAGCTCAAGATCACGTTTTGAGCGGAATGTTGGGCAGGTACCAGTATTAGGATTTAATAAAGCGATATCATCACTTGAGAGGGTAAAATGACGATCTTTATCACTCAGGTCTTCAGTTCCATAGGCGAAAAACACAAACTCAGATCCCTGCATTGCCGGGCGTAAAGAACCGGTCAGAGTCATGAGACAAAATTTGGATCTGCCATGTCCTACCCCTGGAAAGATATTCCTACGATTCTCGAAATCAAACAAGCTCACAAGAGAACGAGATCGCATTAAATCTTGGAAGAAGAATTTAGTCGTGTCATCAGTTGCGATACCCGAAGGTACAATGCACCCAACGCGTCCCAGTGGGCTGAGAATTAGTCTCATGTTTTCGGCGAAAACTGCGTAGGTATTCACGTCACCCCTCCCACATAGCGGATAGCGACCGCTATCGCGCACGAAATGACCTTCTCCCTCAGTCTGACGCTGATCTTCCGAAAATGCTTTGTAGAGAACTTGATCCTCGTAAGCCAGGGCAGCGATCATGCGGCGGCGTTGTGCGGCATTGGAGGCGCTGGCAATATCAGGTCGCTTCTCGGCAAACCATTCTTTCTCCTGAATCTTGATGCGCTCCCATGGTGGGTTGCCCAGCACCACGTCGAAGCCTCCCGACCAGCCCGTCTGCTCGTTTCCCGAAAGTTCGCCTTCTGTTGGTACACGGAATACGTCAGGGAAGGCCAGGTGCCAATGGAAAAAGCGGTACTGCTCTCGCAGGCGGAGAATTTCATCCTTCATCCAGGATGGGATACTGTCGGGATTCTCCTCGATGGTGCGGTAAACTTCTTCGGAAATTGGATAGGCAATCTCGCTATTCTTCTTCCAGACGAAGGCGGCACACCAGGCATCGGACAGGAGACAAGCAAGGAGATAGTCGCGGGATTGCACTAGTTTGTTGTAATACTCTTGTTTGCGGTGGATACCCTCTACGGTGTCATCGCCAATTTCTTCCAAATGCCTCATGCCGGTTGCCAGATTATCAAGGTGTCCCCACAGTTCGCCTGTCGGATCAAAGAGGGAGCGGTTCCCCTCGCGTTGCTGCCTGTTCCTCTTCTTGTATTCACCGCACGTTTTCTTGTCGTCGCCCTCGATCGGCTCAAAGGCGCTGTCGGTGATGCCCTGTGCTAGTAGTCGCGGAGTGGTTCCCAGTAGGCTGTTACCGCATTGGATGTGCCGCTCGAGGAAGGAAAGCGGTTTGCCAGGTTCAATCGCTTCCATCCACAAATTGACCTTGCAGAGTTCGACGGACATGGGGTTGATGTCCACACCGTAGATGCAGCGGCCAATCACGTCGCGCAGGGCCTTGCGCCGTGCGTGCGGAGGAGGTTCCTCCTCACCTGTGCGCACGGCGGCTAGCCTCCTGGCGATGCGGTGAGCCGCCGCGATCAGGAAATGGCCGCTACCGCAGGCAGGATCACAGACTTTGAGATTGAGGATAGCGGTTTCTGGATCGGGCTTATGGTAGGCTTCCTCGATCACCGGATCTAAGGCGGAATCGAGCAGGCTAGTGATAAGACTGGTGGGCGTGTAGTAGCTACCGGTTGTCTTGCGCTCGTGGCCGCTGGCCGTGCCGAGTTTGAATGTCGCCGTATCGATATGCAGGACGGGATGCAGTTCGAGCAGCGATTCGTAGACGCTGCCCAGCTCCTCCGGGCCGAGGTTGCGATAGTCCACGACGCGGCGGGCACTCCCATCGCTGGTGAAGGCGAGCGCACGAATGGCATCGAGCAGGTCGCGGTTAGCGATCTCGCCGTCAGCGAGATCTGGAACGGCCTCGCGCGAGAAGAGGAAGCTGTTCAAGGCAGGTAGGCCGAGTATAGGGCAGCCGCCGTCGTCACCAAGCTTCTCCATCACAATCCGTAGCCCAGAGAAGAGATCAGCATGGCGCGTGCCGAGACGCTGCTCAGCCAGCCGCCGCAGCCTGGCAGTGGAATAATACAGCGTGTAGTGCAGGCGGGCGGATTCATCCGCATTTGGATGGAAAAGAATGTCACGATCCTCGACAACGAAGAGTACAATCAACCGATAGACGATACGCAAGACCTGGCGATAGTAATCCTGCGTGTCGAGTTGTCCTCCTCGGAGCCGGTCTCGCAGCAAGGCGTTGGCTGGATGGGCGAGGAAGCCGCTGCCGAGGGCGGCAATCGCCTGCTGGACACCGTCGCGCAGGTGGTCGAGCACGCGCGTACCCTCCTTCTGAGCCGTGCGCGACCACTTTTCTAGCCAGCATTCCTCAGATAATTCGGCCTCGACCCGCGATTCGTGGCAGAGCAGCCAGAGCAACACAAAGTCGGCGTAGACTTCGCCGTCCATCATCTCTTCCAGGTCAAACTCAACGTAGGCTTGGCGCGTGATGCTCATGTTATCGCGTAAGAGACGCAGGCGCAAGCCGTTCGAGACGAAGCCCCATAGGTAGCTGTCGGAGCGGTTCAATAGTTCCTGCACCAGGCTGTGCGGGCTACTGCGAGCTGCCCCGGCAACCCCGCGAGTCATGTGGTCGAGATCGACACCGCAGCCGACCAGGTGGATCGGCGTCTGCTGCCAGAGATGGGAGATCGGGTAGCTCTTGTCATGTACTTCGACGTTTTTAGCAATGGGTAGTCGGCCATAGCCCAGTTCAGAGAAAAGCGGCAGCAGCCAGCGTTCCCGCGTCAGCGTCGTTCCTGTTTCTCTTTCAGGAAGTTTGTCCCTGGCAGCTTTGAAGATTGACCACGCCCCTAGCAAGCGGTTCCAGGAGTGGTTGATCGCCTCGCCCAGCCGCTCGGTTTTGAGCAGGTGATAGGATTCGGGGGTCAGCCCCTCGAGGGCAGGATCAAGCAGGGCGATCCGCTGGAGCAGGTCCATGGGCAAGATCGCCCCTGAGCTTTGTACCGTGCTGAACATAGTATGCTGGCGTCTCTGCATCGCGTGCGTCCTCTCTATGCCATCGGTAAATAGATATAGATCCCCAGCACGTCGAGCGGCAACTGGGGTTCAACGCGGTAACGCACACCGCGCTGCTGAGCAGCATCGCGCACGCGGCGATGGGCGGCGAGGAGCTGCTCGCCGCGCTCCCTGGCCACCTGGTCAAGATGCGGTCGCAGCACATCGAACTGGTCGATCACCTGCTGGAGAAAATAGCTCGTTCGATCAGCGTCAACATTGGCGTCGGGTGTGGCATTGAGGACATCCTCAATCAACTGGCTGTCACTCACCCATTCCGCGTGCTGTGGAGCGCCCTCAAAGGCCAGCACCTGGCAGTCTTCAGCCAGCAATTGCCGCTCTTCTGCCCTGCGTACGGTGATAATGTGGAAGCGCAGCCGCACCAGCAGCAGTGTGGTGCGGCGCGAGACGGCGTGCGTGCGGACGACGCCACAGCGACGAGCGATGCCGCTGTCCACTTGTTCTGCCTGCGAGTCAAGGGCTGTGTCCATGACGTAGCTTGCCAGGCCCTCGACGATGGGGTGCGTGCGGCTCAGGTAGCGTTCTCCATCTCGCACTGGCAGGTCAAAACGTGCCTGGAAGCGGCCCTCCTGGCCGACCATATCGCGCAGCCCGCGCGGCACTTCAGCCAGGTCAAAGCGGACAGCTCCGCCATTCGTCTCGGAGATGACGGCTCTGCTGGCTTTGAACGCCTCGGTGGTAAAACGCCTGACATCCACGCCTGAGCCGATGACCGCCTGCATCGCCGCCAGTTCCGCCGCCACCTCATCCGCCTTGATGCTTTCCTGGACAAACATCGTGCGCGAGCGCCTTTCCCGTTCAGTTGAGGCATCCCACTCTTTGAACAGGTTGTCGCGGAGACGATCACCCTTCCAGATATCCTCCAATCCCGGCAGGAGCATCTGCGCACTCTGCCCGTGCCCGGTGTTTTCACGCAAGAGTAGACCTGCAAATATCGCTTCGATGACCTGGTCGGTGTCCACCGGCACTGGCACCGAGACGCCCAGTGAACTACGTATCGTGCGATGTTTGCGGATCAGCACATCCAGCACGATCCCGTCGATGGGATTGTCGCTGCCGTAATAGGTGACGGCGCGTACCTGCTTTGCGGGCTGGCCGTAACGGTCAACCCGCCCTTCGCGCTGTTCGTGGCGCGTGGGATTCCAGGAGAGATCGTAGTGAACGACGGCGCTGAATTGCTCCTGCAGGTTGATGCCTTCGCTCAGGCAGTCGGTGCAGACCAGCACCCGCCGGGGCGACTGGGCCAGTTGCGCAATGCGGTTTTCGCGCTCGGCCGGTGGCAGCAACCCGGTCACCGCATCGACCTGTACGCTCTTCGGCAAACGCTCGCGCAAGGCAGCCGCCACATACTCGGCGGTAGGAATGAAGCGGCAGAAGAGGATGGGGTGGAGGCCGTCTTTGAGTAATGCCTCGACCAGCTTGATCGCCCGTTGCAGCTTCTCATCCTTTGCTCCCTTGAGCGCTTCGGCCTCACGAGCCATCTCCCGGAGACGCCGCCGCACATGCTGTTCGCCCGCGTCTGTTTCAATATCGCTCCCCGGCACCGTATCTACGCCTTCGGCGGTATCGTTGTCCGCCAGGTCAAGGATGGTATGACGACCAATTTCGTCGGCCTCTTCCACCGTTTCGGTATCAGCCGTCGAGGCCCGGCTGAGCAGGGTGGCAACGGCGGCTGCCGGGCTCGACGAGATCGAACGCAAGAGGGCCAGGACCGACCACCAGCGCACCCGTTGGTGGTGCTGGTTGCTATCAAGCGGGTCGGCGACTACCTCGCGCGCATAGCGCATCACTTTCTCGATCAGCCGCTTGTAGTCTGCAGAGAGCTTATAGGTGTGCTCGCTGTCCTGCCGATCTGGAAACGGCGTGTCGGCGTTGAGGTAGGAGCGAATATCGCCGCGCCGGCGCTGCACAAAGTAGGCGGCCAGGCGACGGCGATCCTGCTCGTGTTCTCTGCCCGTCAACTCCTGCGGCAGGTTGGCAAAGTCCCTGTCCAGGAAGGTGAGCAGCGAACGGAAGGCACCCTCTTTCCCACTATGGGGTGTGGCGGTGACGAGGATGAGGTGCTGACCGGCTTTTTGCGCGATGCTAGAGACCAGTTGATGGCGCTGTTGCCGACCGCCGCGCTCGCTACCTGCATCAGCGCAGGTATGCGCCTCGTCCACAATCACCAGTTCGGGGCAAGTGCGCAGAAACTCATCACGGCGTCGATCCGCCTTGATAAAGTCCGTCGAGATGACCACATAGAGGTAGCGCTCGAAAATGGACTCTCCCAGGCTGCAACTGCGCTCCAGCCTGGCGGCGGTGCCAGGCAGCACCAGCTCGGCGTCGAGGTGGAATTTGTCCTGGAGTTCTGCCTGCCACTGTTCCGCCAGCTGCGGCGGGCAGAGTACCGCCATGCGCGACACCTCGCCCCGGTCGATCAGTTCGCGCGCGATCAGACCGGCTTCGATGGTTTTGCCGATGCCCACGTCATCAGCGATCAGGAGGCGCACCGGATCGAGCTTGAGCGCCATGAGCAGCGGCACCAGCTGGTAGGGGCGCGGCTCCACGGCAATATGGGCGAACGAGCGAAACGGGCCGGCGCTCGAGCGGAAGCCGAGGCGCACAGCATCCCGCAGCGAGCGACAGGAGCGGTAATCACCGGGAGAGTCAGGGTTGGGAAGAGCAAAGGTGGCTGGCGCTACCCGTTCCAACGGCAGAAAAATGCCGGTCACCTCGTCTTCGGTGCCACCCAGCGGGCGCACCATCAGCAGGTGTTCGTCCGATTCTGGCAGAACAACCCATTCTCTTCCGCGCACTTTGACCAGCGATCCGACAGCGAAGCCCATAGCTATGCCTGCTTTCCAAAGATGTTCGGATACCGGGCCAGTTTCGCCGCCCAGTCATCCTCATGCCCAAAACGAATGACAATGGAGCCGAGATCTTCCAGACACTCTGTGGCGGCCGCATCGCGCAGCTGCCGCTCGGGATAGTCGTGAAAGTGTCCGTCGATGTAGATCGCCGCCTGCTCCTGCTCATAGTAGAAATCCGGTCGCGTTCCGCAGGACGGGATCAGGTGCTGCGCGTGCGACGGCAGGCGGTGTCCACGCTCCTCCAGGGTGCGCAGAAAGCTCCGCTCGAGTTCCGAATCGGCCTGTCGCAACAGCTGCTGTAGGTGCTCCGAACGCGGCTGTTCCGCCGGACCGGCGACAACGCGCGACTGTGCCAGCGCGAGTAAGATATCGCGAATGGCCTGGCGGTCGAGCAGCCGGTGGTCCTGCTGGTTGTAGTAATTCAGCAGGCAATCGTAGCAGGCGGACTCACACGTCTCCTGCGCGCGCGGCCCGTGGTGCAGGTCACGGCCAGTCTCCGGGTCAAAGTGGCACAGGCGCAGCGCTTCCTGCGCCACGTCGCGCATGGCGTCGGGGTCGACCAGCAGCCTGCGCAGCACGCCTGCCCCGCCCTCGGCCGACTCGTAAAACAGAATGAGGCGTCGCTCAACCATATTGGGCAGCGGTTCAGCCGCCAGTTCGTTATCTTCCAGCTGATACTTCACCTGGATGGCAGATTTCAGGATGGCCTGCAAGGAGGCCATCACCACAGCACTCTGAGGTTCGCCCGGCTCAAAGAGCAGGCAGTTGCGCCGGTCTTCTACGTAGGGGATCACGCGGTCGGTGCGCGGCGACAGGGGGTCATCCGGGTCATCGGCGGACTGCTCGCTTTTCGCCCAGTAGCCGCGCTCGGTATCGAGGACGAAGCCGTAGAGGTCTTTGTTCTTGCGCCGCATCCAGCCCAGATTGATGCGCCAGAGCGTCGCGGCATGGCCGTAGGTGAGCTTCGCCAGCGTCGCATGCTCTCCGCCTTCACGCTTGACCGCGCCCAGGTGAAACGCCGGCCGCCCGTTTTGCTCGGCGAAGCGCACCGCCGTGCGGATCTCGTAGCCCAGGCGCATGCGCTCCTCTTCGTCCGAATTGATCTTGTCGCGCCGGCGGGTCGCCACGTTCTGCAAACGGAAGAGATGATGCAGCGGCGGGTCCAGGGGCGTGCCGCAGTGTTCACACAGATCGAGGCCCTCACCGTCGCTTACCGGGTGCAGGTAGCCGCAGCGACCGCACTGCTTGGCCTGGCGCGTGGGGACGCGGTCATCCTCCCCTACAGGCAGGATCACGCGGTTGATCAGGTAGCGCGAGCCCTCATGATAGACAATGGCACGCGGGCCGAACTCGGAGATCGCCAGGAAACGGGGCCGCGAGAGATACTCATCGCGCTGCTTGGTGCGCCGCCCCGGAATATAGGCCGAGAGCGGCAGGCGCGGAAAGTTGTAGCCGGGGAGAAAGCCTTCGCTGGCGAAGTAGCGGTAGCTGTAGAAATCCGACTGCTCGAGACTTTTGATCTCGGTTAAGAGGGCCAGCTGCGACTCAGCTTCCGCACGCAGGCGATCCGCCTGCTTTTTATCCTCCGCGCTGCGCGAGGCGTCGAGCATGATCAGGCCCTGCGCCCTGGCCTGGGCCTGGGCCGCACGGTAGAGGCCGCGCCAGCGCTCGCAGGTGCGGTCGAAGTTGCTGTCCACCTGGGCGAGGGCCTTGTCGAGCCAGTCCTCAGTGTACCAATCCGAGGCACTCAGTTCATCGTGCAGGGTCTCCAGAACGTGCGACGCGCGCACGCGTGCTCGTCTGCGCGCACCAGGGTCTCCGATGCTCTCGCGGACGCTGCCGAGCAGCGCCAGTGTCGGGTCATCGCCGCTGATCTCCAGCACATCCTTGAGCGATTCCCCCAGGCTGAGGCCCGTCTCCGCCAGCCAGATCGCGTAGACGTGGGCGCGCACCAGGTCCTCGTTCGCCAGGTCGAGCCGCGGGGGTGTCACTGCCCCGGCCACCATCTGCTCGGGCCGCTTGAAGAAATACTGGTCGTGCGAGCTGCCCGTGGAGCAGTAGGAGAAGACGAGCGCGGGCTGTCCGCTGCGGCCCGCACGACCGCTGCGCTGCGCGTAGTTGGCCGGCGTCGGGGGCACATTGCGCATATTGACGACGTTGAGTTCGGCGATATCGATGCCCAGCTCCATCGTGGGCGAGCAGTAGAGGATGGGGAGATTCCCATGCCGGAAAGCGTCTTCGCGCTCCATGCGCAAGTCACTGGGCACCTGGGCCGTATGTTCGCGCGCCTCCAGGCCTTGCAGACGGGCGGCGGTGGTGCGGTAGAACTCGACGAAGAAGGCGTTGGTGCGGTGTCCTTCGCTCGACTCCTGCGGGACGCGGATGGGGTCGTGGAAAGCCTGGGTGCCATCGCCGGCCACCCAGATCATAGCCGAGGCGGGCAACTGGTAGCCGGGCTTATCCTCATCTTTGCGCGGCTCGACTACGCGCTCGACCAACCCGGCGTGTTTCAAGCCTTCCAGGAGCTGTTCGATGATCGTGTTGGTATCGTCCAGGCGCAGCTTTTTGCCAAAAGTGGTTCCGCGCCTGAGATACTGGCCGAAGCCCCCGCGCGCAGAGAGGTAGACATTGCTGCGGTTGTCGTCGCTACCGCGCCCCCTGGGAAAGAGGATGGTGGCGTACTCTTTGGGCTCGTTTTCGTCGAGCGCCCAGGGGGCGACCAGGCGTTGATTGCTCTGCTGCTGGATGCTTTCCTGGTAGAGCTGATCGAGGTAGTCCACCTTGATGGCGAGTTCCCGGCGCATGTGGTCGAGCAGCACACGGCTCACCCTCATTCTGGTCTCAGGAGGAGCTGCGCAGAGCGCGGTATGGCACTCGCGCCAGATCTCCTCGTCCTGGCAGACCTCTTCCAGCGACAGGTATTTGATCGTGAGCAGGCCGCACTGCTCTAGGTTAGGGGAGGTAATGCGCCAGCCGCGCTTGAGATCGCGATAGAGGCGATAGCCAAGTACATTGCGCAGCGCCCGCTGCGTCTCGGCCAGCGCCTGGTACTTCACACCAGGGTCGCTGGCATAGGCGCCAGGCGAGAGGTTCAGCGCATTGAAGACCTGCTGGGTCAGATCCTCGTGGCGAAGCCCTTCCGCACCTGCCCACTGGGCCGCGTGATAGAGCGCAGCGCGCAGCACCCCTACCTCAATGAAGTCGTTGAAGTGGCCGGCCTGCAGCGAGGCATCCTGCCGGTTATCGGTGAAGCTCAACATTTTCGGGGGGAGCGGGTTTTTGGGGGCATCCCGCAGGCGGCGGATCGCCGAGAGACTCAAGATGGTGGTTGCAGTGCTGCGCCCCTCGGAGCTGAGCGAGGCGAGTTTGGCGAAGTCCTCTCGTTGACGGAAACCGTAGGACACCCCGCACTGCAGGCAGAAGCGGAACGGAGCGGGGACAAAATGGCAGCCGAGTGCCGTGCCGTCGATGGTACCCCCACTCTGCAGCGTGCCGTCGGCGCACACCTGCACCGCCAGAGGCAAATTGCCTCTGCGGTTACGGCGCACACGAGAGCCGCTCTGGTGTTCCTCCAACCATTCATCGGAGAGCCGTTCGCGCACAGCATCGTCATCGAGGGGCCAGGGGTTCTCCGCGCTCACATAGAGAAACCCCGCTGCTCCCTCGTCATCATCCTGGTCATTGAGTCGGCGGGGAATGAACTGTCCGTCCACGCGGCGCACACAATAGTACTCCTGGCCGCACTCACGGCAGAAGACGAGCGGCAGGAGCACGCGCGTGCGGTGACCTCCCGGGACGTACTGCTGGCGTTGCAGTGTCAGGTAGCGTTCCTCTTCGAGCGAAGCATAGATGGTATCGCCCTTGCTGATGAATTGGTGCAGGCGGAAGGCAAAGGGCGACGTGCCTGTTTCCGGTTGCGGCTCGCACTCGTACCCCGCCAGCAATCCCTGCTGGATGGCTTCGGCGCAGCGCTCGACGGGTTCCCCGGTGAGTTCGCTCAGGGCAGTGGCAGCGCCCTGTTCCCCGGTGATGCTCTTCGGCGTGGTGCGCACCAGACGGCCCTCTCGCTCGGTGACGCCAAAGGTGCTTTCAATCCACACGGCCAGGGGATCCCGGACGAAGCTCTGGTAATCATGCGGGAGTGTGCGCCCTTCCTCTCTGACACCCCTTGCCAGTTGTTGGAGAAATCGCTCGTCCTGTTCTGCATGGCCCGTGGTACGCACGAGCGTCTCGCCAATGACGTGCTCCGGCCTGACCGGCGTCCCAAATATCTGGGAAGCCATGCTTGCGACCCCTGCCCGCCTTTCGTCATAGGTGCCAACGCCTGCCAGCGTCGCCGAGGTCCCCACGCATTGCAGTGGGCCGGTGACCATCCGATCTTTCACGCGCCGCACCAGCAGCGCAACGTCGGCTCCCTGCCGACCGCGGTAGGTGTGTAGTTCATCCAGGACCAGGAACTGCAGCGTTTGAGCGGCGGCCAGCCGCCGCTCGATTGAGCGCGTCAGGATCAGTTCCAGCATCACGTAGTTCGTCAGCAGAATGTCAGGCGGATTGGCACGAATGCGCTCGCGCTCCTCCTCCGACTCCTGGCCGGTATAGCGTGCAAAGGTCACTGGTCCGCGCTTGTTGGGATAGCCGAGCAGGAGAAACTTTTCCAGCTCCTTCATCTGGCTGTTCGCCAGCGCGTTCATGGGGTAGACGACGATGGCGCGGATCCCACGCCCCGGACCGTGGCGCAGCACGTAGTCGACGATCGGGACGATGTAGGCCAGGCTCTTCCCAGAACCCGTGCCCGTGGTGAGGACGTAGCTATGCCCACCCCTTGCGACCCGGATGGCCTCTTCTTGATGCTTGTGCAGCCGCAGCGTGCGGCCAGCGGGCTCGTCCTGTGATTTCTTCCTGAAAATGCGCGCGCATTCCTGGTGCAGGACGCCTTGCGCCACCATCTCGTCAATTGAGTCGCCGGGAGCAAATAAGGGGTTGAGTTGGAGCAGCGGGTCGGGCCAGAGCACCCCCTGGTCGAGTTGCTGTTGGACGTAGGAGCGGATGGTGGGGTCGCGTATCTGGATAAAGCTCTCAACGTAAGAAGCATAATCCTCGGTGAGCCGATCGCGATAGTCAAAAATATTCAAATCCCACCACCTTGATATAATGAACCGGATATCCAGTCATACACAGAGCCAGACAGATATCACCTACTGGAAGGCATCGCTCGATGTAGCACGTTGTCAATACTCTTTCTGGCGAGAGGGTAGGCTGCTTTCTCTCACTTCAAGCCACGGGCTCAAAAATAACACCATCAATGCCGTATGCACGGGGTTCTTCGCGCATTCTATATGCCAGCGATTGCTTCTGTCAATAGAGAAATGGTGATGAAAGAGGGAATTTCACCACAAATCGGTGGCCAGGCAGCAGGGAGACATTTGGCCGAAGTTGTGACATTTGATATTGTTGGCGAAATGAGTTATGATTGGCAGAGTGTAAGCAGGATTTCGGGGCACTCCCGCCTTTGCCTCTCAAGAATGGGACAGTAAACGCTATTCGCCGCACAGAAAAAGCCTCCACAGTTTCAGCCTACACAAGCACAGTGAGTACTGACTGATACCCTGGTAAGGGGATAGCTATCAGTGTAAGGTTGCATAAAAAGATGTTGTTATTGATAGAACGTAAATTTAAGGAGTTTTTATATGCGGCTTCATAAAACCATGAATTGTTTTCAACTCGTTAAAACCGTGCTTGATGAGCTTTACAGCCAAATAAACGCTATACATAGGGATAATACAGATAGCGTTATCAAAAGAAAATTAGAATATCTAAGCCAGGCATATGCAAAACTATCAGATGGTATCGAAGTAGATTATGGTGATCCAATTACCCGTTTCGCGTATATATATAAATACACAACATCTCATGCCAATATAGTATTTGATGCGATTAAAGACTCGGAAAATCTAAAAGAAGTTTTTAACCGTGAAGTCGTGGATATATCCTGCATTGGCGGCGGCCCTGGCAGTGACTTTTTAGGCATTTTGAAATTTATAGATTCGGGAGCAGCACCAAATTTCAAGAAGCTGAAGTGCTACCTCTGTGACAAGGAGAAAAACTGGAGAGAATCCTGGGCCGATGTAGATGATAAGTTAGGGGTATCTAACCCATTTTCAATAGTTACAACATATTGGGAATTAGATGTAACAGATGTGAGTGAATTACCTCCGCAGAGTAAGATCTTCAATGTTGATTTATTTACCATGGTTTATTTCATATCGGAGCTGTTCTCATCACGAGAAGATACACGCGAATTTTTTGAAACCATGTTTGATCATGCTAAACCGGGAGCGTTATTCCTTTTTGTAGATAACTATGCCCAAAGGTTTTATGGCTGGTTCGATGAGATTGCCAAAGCGTGTAATTTGGAGTGTATTGAGGAGAGCCAGGGACACTATCAAACAGGCGCTGATGAAGAAAAAAGCGATCTGGGTATCTATTACGACAAATTCGGTCCCGTAAAGCTGGGCGCAGATATAGCCTATCGGCTTTACCGAAAATAGGTGTTGTGTTAAGAATGAGAAGGTATGATTATATCAGCGAGCTACAAAACGGATTTACCTACCTTCTATGGCGAGTGGTTCATGAACCGCCTGGCTGCCGGTTATTGCAAAATGGTTAACCCCTATAACCAGCAGGTCTACCAGATCGATTTGACTCCAGAACGCGTGGACGGCTTTGTGTTCTGGACCAAGAACATTGGGCCATTCCTCAAGTATCTGCCGGAGGTACAGGGGCGAGGATATCCCTTCGTTGTCCAGCACACTATCAGTGGATATCCACGCGAGCTAGAGTTTAGGGTCATTAACTATAAACGAACCATAGAGTATATGAAGCAACTGGCTGGTACGTATGGACCGCATGTCGCTGTCTGGCGCTATGATCCCATTATTATCTCATCCCTGACATCCGTAGAATGGCATCGGCGCAACTTTGAAGTTTTGGCCAGGTCGCTGGCAGGGGCAACGGATGAAGTGGTGATCTCATTCGCCCAGATTTACAAGAAGACGAAGCGGAACATGGATTGGGCGGCGAACGAGCACGGCTTTGGTTGGAAGGAACACGAGACAACATCTCTTGAGAATATGCGCCACCTCGTTACCGAACTGGCGCACATTGCCATGTCGTATGACATACAACTGAAGGTGTGTTCTCAAAAAGCCTTACTCATTCCTGGTGTTGCCGCGGAGGCGCGGTGCGTTGATGCAGCACGTCTCGAAAGGGTGTCAGGCAACTCCATTGTGGCTAAGACGAAACTAAAGGGTAACCGCAAAGAGTGCGGATGTTTTGCTTCAAAGGACATAGGAGAATATGACACATGTCCTCATGGATGCGTTTATTGTTATGCAGTCCAAAATCGAGACCTGGCTCTGCATCGTTTCAAAAAGCATAACCCCCTAAGTGAATTCTTATTTCCTCCACAGGAATATCTCTCTGAAGAGAACAATAAGATGAATATGGTGCAAATCATATCAGTATCTGAAAAGGAAAGCTAGCCAGCCATTGCTAAAGAGTTGGGCTGGACCGGCGTGACCACATCCACCACAAGAGAGATTGGCCCCGTCCTCTCAATCCCAGATTTGCGGTGGAACCTGGTGGCGAATTGGTGAGATAAGTGTCGCAGGCTTTTCCGCTTCAAGCTGTCAGGCAGTTTCATCATCCATCATTAGCTAACATTTAGGTTGGTACTCGTCCGGCCACATTGAAGCTTCCACTGCTCAATGTTATGTTGCCGTGTTATACATATACAATCCCGGCGCCGATCCTGCGGTACAGCTAATCCATTAGCCGGACCACGAAGGACATCGCATTGAAAGCGTGGCTCCAGAGGCTTTGACGGTGTCCAGCCTGCAACATGCTTGACGAGTTCTGCAACGATCATGCTGGCGCTCAAGGTTGCGACAAATGGCACAGATGGTGCAAAGCCTTGTCGGTGTTGTTCCTCAGAAAGTTGCTGTGCCACGGCTTCCTGGATGACCGAGCAGATCTGATGCCCGATTCGTTCGCGCAACCATGGTCGCTTCTCCACCGGTGCCTCAACGATATCGACTTCCGTCACTATTGCTGATTCCTGCAGCGTGCGGTCTGCACGGAGTCCTGTCAGTCGGCTAGCTACACGTTCCGCTGGTTCACCTGCTGGGTGGCGAAAGAGGCACATCAGGCAGGCAATATCTTCACCCCATGGATGTCGGCTGACCTGGCAACCAAAATCTCCGATTGCGCCGTCAATGATCATGTCGGACCAGAGCCGCTGAATGTCATGGCGCGCTTCGATGTTATCAACGCCACCGATAACGACCAATGGATATGGCACTTCCTTACCCAGGCGTCCGGTAAACACATCCAGCTTTTCCGTGAATCCCCGGGCCTCCACACGAGCGTTCAGATTCAGAATGTCTGCCGCGAACATCGCCTTTTCCTTCCCAACGTCAGCCTGACCGATCAACAGGCACGTCCCAAGATTTTCGGGACCAAATCGCTGCGGATCCAGTACCCAGATGCGCCCTGTAAGCGGCAGTTGGCTGAGCAATTGTACGACGCCATTCCCAATCGCGCCAACTCCTACGAGGAGGAGTTGAATGGGGAGATGCTCGGGAAGAGAAGGACCGGGATCAATTGCCCCCACCGTGTAATCATACAGGCTGAAAGACAGCCCATCGAGCAGTTGGCCTCGGTTTGCTCGAAGGCGCACCAGCCGTTTGAATACCTCGGCAACACCGAGGGAGGCCGCTGCCAATGCACCGATCGGGTTACCCAACTGACAATCTCCGGAAAGGTGAGTCGAACCGGAGGAAACTCGGGCAATCCAGCCTTGAGAATTCACCGCTGTCCACGGAAGGTCCGGACGTGCCGTCGCTCCAATACAAAAGACGGCATCATATTCCGCCAGATTGCCAGGGTTGTCGAGGTAGATAATGTCGCTGCCAAAGGCTAATGAATCAATGGCAGCGTGACACTCATCAAGGATGGTCGCGCACTCTTTCGGGAGCGATACCACAATATTAGGGCAAATCCGAAGGAGCAGGCGCAGCCCGAACAACAAGCATGAGCGTCCATTATTCGTTGCCAAGATCTCACGTTCTCCGGTCACGAGGATCCGCTTTTCCAGAAACCGATGGCGATCATCGGCATACTCGCCCAGCCCCTCAGCGGTTGCCACGGGACGGCTGAAGCGAATGTCATCTTCCACAGTTGATGCTCCTAATCTTGACCGATAAGCAGAAGCGGTGGCATTGGCCCCGGAACCACCTGCACGCACTGCTCAACTTCACTCATCAATAAGCGGCGGTAGCCGAGCCCAGGTTCAAACATATGCACGCCGCAGTCTGTAATACGTATGTCGCTTCGTAAACCATAGTCCGGTGCCACGACAGAAAGGAAGTAGGGTACTGCAATGCCCCATGTGCGATCAGTCCTGGACAGGTCGAGACTGTATCCAGAACCATGAGTGTGGATTTGCCCGATCAGAGAGACATTGAGTTGCAAGGCAACATCGGCCACCTCGTTCAGGAGCCTAGGGGCGATCACGAGGAGGTCGGGACGTTTCGTCACGCCGGAGCCGCGGAGCCCGACAAGATGAGTGATCTCTGCCTGTTCCTGGGCCCGCCGCCCCAGCCAGAGTACCACACCCTCGTTGCCGTGTACCCCGTCAATGGACATCTCCTGTAAAGAACCTTTTAGGACGCCCTCTACAAGACGCCACACCTTAACTGGTGGAAAGAAAGTTGTGTTCATTGGTATCGCCCCTGAAAGTGGTTGTCGAACTCGTCCTGAAGGGTTCGCAGGATTCTGAGCAAGGCATTGCCACGCGGGTCCCATCGATAACGAGCATCGGTTTTCCACTCAGGATGCAGGTTCATACCTTCTCGCGTCCAGTTCACACAGGCGTCAAGACTTCCAGGACGGAATCCACGCACTTGAGGCCATGCGCCTGGTACGTCCAGGCGCCCGGTTGACGGATCACGGAATTTCAACGATGGCGGCTCATCCGGGTAGAGTTGCCAGAGCAGACGCGCCTGAAAAATCTGGGCGGGTGAGCTTGCTGGAAACAGCTTGACCCACACCTCGAGTGGACCCGGACGCTCCAGGGCCCACCGAGCTGCATCATGAACAGTCAGCACCTCTTTGAAATCGTCATCCAGGTTGAACGCTGAGAGCGTTTCGTTCGACATGCCTGTGTTACCCCTGTATGATTTGCTGGACAAGGTTGAGTTCTAGCTCGCGGTGTTCACCAGCAAGCTCCCCCAGCGTCTGCTGAAGATTTTCGAGCGGTGTCTTGTGGTGATAGAGGGTATAGCTCACCGTAGAACCTACAGGCATTGGACCTTCAGTCAAGCCAAATGCAAGCAGGACGCACGCCTTTAGGCGCCCAACCGTTTCACTGCGATCGGCATGTGCATCTTCGAATGGTTTCGCCGCAGCAATGTAATGCACTACTACGCGAAGAGACGTTTCAACAACCATAATTGGTACCTTCCTTTCCTACAGTGTAGATACTGTAGAAGACTATAAAAAAGATCTACGCCAGTACGGCGTAGAGGTACTGTTCCCGACCGGCCGGAGAGATTCCTTTCTCACGACGAACCAGCCCCAATCTTGCGAGTTTAGAGAGCCGCTCATTCATCGCTGTCAAGTTGACGTCAAGCTGACTGGAGAGTTCAGCCGCCGTAACCGGCTCTTTCGCCCGGGCGACGGCATCAAAGGTCATCTGATCAGCAGGATGCAACTTGCCCAACAGGTGAAGTGTTTTCCCCTTGCGCTCGATCATCGCCAATCCCACGCTTTCAAGAGTTTTCTCGAGGTTTTCGCGTGTATAGGTCGTCAAATTTTCGACCACAAGAAATCTACCCGGGTAGTCAACAGGAAGGGTAAGAAGTGTTTTCGCAAAGAGTTCGTTGGCAAACGAATAGTCAAATACTTCCACGCCTCTCATATCAAGCACCAGGGTTTCACCAGCGTTCAGCTTTTGAAGCATCCCTTGCAACTGCGGTCTTATCTCTTTAGCCTTCTCGCGAGTCCAAAGCTGCTTCCCATACTCTCCCAGAGGGAAACGTTTTTCCATCACCTTCAGTGTACCATCTGTAGGAGTGATTGTCAAGCCCCTACTTTCGTTGGAAGTGTGAGGGCAATCTGCACTCCTGGCATGGATATCACGGGAAAGTTCCACCCTTGCTGTTTATCCATGCGAAAGCGCATGGCCGCGGCACCCGAGCGAATGTTTACTGATCCTTGATGCTTATAGGCAATCTCGAGCAGATGATACAACCCTGTTCCCCGCGTGCGATCGTTGAATTCTGAGGTGCCTAACTGGGTGGCCTGGTAAATCGCCTCCCTATCAGATGCGACCTGCGGGTTATCCGGATTGCGCCGAAGAGTAGTAGCTAGTCCATCCCCGTAGTCTGCCACGCCAATTTCCAGAAAGCGTTTTTGATAGACCTGCATGGCGAAGAAGCCACTTGCATGCGTATTATGATCGAAGGTATTCTGGCAAATTTCCGAGACCGCTATCGCGACGTCAAAGGCGTCATTCTTCTTGTACCTGAGCCGATATCGGAGAACATGCACGACGCGGTTCAGCAAATCTGGCAGTTCGGTACCACTTTGGACCTTCGTGACTTCGATGAGCAGCGGATTTGACCCCTTTATGTAATCATAGGTCAGCGTAAGCATACCAGACATGTGAGGCTGAAAGCGTACAACAGTTTGCACAACCTGGACAAAGCCGGATCGCAAGAGATAAGTGCGCACATCTTCATCATCAACAAGAATGGTCGTCTGCCTGCCATCACGTCCCAGACAATAACAGGCGGCAGCTAACTGCACCAACGCACTGGGAGCAATAAACTGCACCCCTGTCAAATCAAAGGTGCGGTTCGCACTTTGGAAAGGGTTTTGACGCTTAAGAAGCGTATCAAATGAAATTGCATCTAGCTTCAGTTTAGATAATGATGTATCGGGTAATTTCATTGCAATATATTGTACGTCAAGTAGACTTAATGGTATAGAAAATAACCATATAAGGCTATACTCAAGTCAGGATAAAGAAGGGTTCATCCGAAAAAACGGTGCTCAGCAATAACTTCGCTAGAACATAGATCAACAAGAGATCAATTCGAGATGGATAATTGCCTGAAATACCTCTATAACAGCAAAAGTTATTAGGGGACTCAAGAAATATTAATCATCCCGGAGATCTGGCGCGCGATACGCGATGTCCACACACCACTTTTCCAAGGAAGGCAAACGTTGCAGATGGGTTTCCACGACCTCCATTGCCTCCTTAGTCAGTTTGACGACGGTTTGATAGACACTTGTCACCAATTCGACGACTGGATGTTTCCCTTTCCAGGTCATCGTGCTGGCATACTTTATCACCGCGTCGACCGAGTCGAGCAAGGAACCATTCCAGTGCTGCTCTAAAATGCCCCAACAGCGTTCGACCGGGTTGTATTTGCTGTGGTAAGGCGGATAATACGCCAGACGGACGGTGATCTGATAACGCTCCACAAATTCCAGCAGACGCTGCATAAACTGGGTGCGCCGACTGTGGTTCTCTGGACCATTATCCAAATTGATGAGTAATGTCTTGATCTGAGGAAAGCGGACGCGCTCCCGCCCCCACCAGTCGCTCAGACGATCCACCAGACAATCGCTGGTCACTTTGGATGTGACCCCATAGAGAAAGAACTCATCAGAGGCGGGGAGGAAAATCCCCACTGGGGTGACGGTAGCGGTTGGGTGAAAGTCGTGATCAGCCGCTTTGGTGCCCACGCGACTCTTGCCTCCCCGTGCAAAGGGGCCAACCTTGACCGTCGCCTTCGCATCCATCGAGATCCGTAAGATCTGCTCATCGGCACTCGTCTCGTCGTTGATCTGCTTCACTTAGGCAAAGATAGCATCGGTTTCGGGCAGTTTTTTTGGGGTCGGCTCTTGGCCACCTTTTTCGGATAATACCCCAGTTCGTTGAGCTTGGTTGAGATCGTCTCCGCTGTGGATAATTCGTCTTCCCGATACCCCTTTTGCGCAATCAACTGGCGACGGACTTCCGTTGCCGTCAGGCGGGTGTACAGACGGACGGTGCGAAACTGTGGATCTGCTTGGCTCTGCCCATCTACGATGGCGGTGATATCGGTGAGCAAGTTAGGCAGATGCTCTTCACTGCACTTGCGACCTCGCGAGGAGTACGCATCGATGCAGACCACTCCGTGTTCCAGTTCGTGCAAACCTTTGCGGATCGTCCCACGATTCCATCCCAACTCCCGTTCTGCCAATCGTTGGCCTCCTTCTCCCAAAACGCGTACGGTTCGGGCCAGAAACAAGCGGCGTGCGCTCCCTTTCAGGGACTTCGCCGTTTCTATGAGTAACTTTTTGACCTCCACCACCAGTTCCATCTTTTTGCCTCCCAGAACTCTTTGACCCCAGTCTCTCAAACCGACGAGGGTGCATGGTTTGCAACATACCTGCCTGCTGTTTGAAAAGGTCGTTCGCTGTGACGTTCCAGGATGAGGCTCGGCGCAAAGACCGAGTTGTCCTGATTCATCGCTTCCTTTTGGTAGGAATGGGTGGGCCTCAAGGCTGCTCAAGGCAACTCATGCGGCAATGCGTGGAGAAATAACCTACCGGAAGTCGTCTTCAACTAGGCTCACTCTGCCTCCGAAACCGGCAACGTGAGCCTGGCCCAGCAGAGATGCTCATCTTCCTCATAGATCACAAAACCAATACTTTGATAGAGATGCCAGGCTCCAGCATTCTCCTTGATCACGCTTAAGATGATCGAGTTGCATCCTGGCAAACGACGTAAGACATCGTTGAGTGCGAGTACCGCTTGGCGTCCGTATCCTTTGCCTTGATGGTGCGCGTCAATCATCATCCGCACAATCCCAAATTCGCCTTGCCAAGGCTCGTGCGTATACATCGCAAAACCCACCAATGTCTCATCATCATAGATTGCTACCGGCGTATTTCCAGACTCATAGGCTGCCTGAGCAAGTGAATAGCTGTTGGGAGCCACGAAATTGCTCTGGTCATCACTCACCTTCAATTGGGCAACTGCATTCCAGTTATTGGGGGTTACAGGTCGTAATGAGAGGGTCATACCATGCTCCTTTTTAGTAATGGGCATCCGGTTTGATGCTTTCTTTCGCCTTTCTCTCTTTATACCAGAAAAAGAGGACAAGAAAGCTCCTGTTTTATTGGAGCGAGGACTAAAGGCCTATGCAGACCATGTGCTGCGTTGGTTTGCAGGCTCTCATCCCTGGGCTGCGGTATGGCATGTCTGGGACAATTTAGTTTTCGAGAGTCCCTAGGTGATGTTACCGGGTGATAGAAGCTTTGGTTTCCCTATATTACTGAGTACGATTTGTGCGGGAGATCTACAATTTCGGGGCAAAATCTACAAACATTAGGAGGGTTTGCCGGATGTACTCCGCAGGCGGTCGGCGAGCGCGGTATAGCGCTGTCGGTCTATCACGCGTTTGATCGCAAGGCCAATCGCTTTTGTTGGCCCTACCAAGATTGCGAGTTGTTTTGCACGCGTGAGTCCCGTGTACAGCAAATTCCGCGAGAGCAACAGATAGTGCTGCATGAAGATCGGGAGAATGACGACGGGATATTCACTCCCCTGCGATTTATGTACCGTGATCGCCCAGGCGAGTGCCAGTTCCGACAGATCTGCGTAATCATAGGTCACGTCGCGTTCGGTAAACTGGACGACAACTTCTTGTTCCTCCGGATCAATTGAGGTGATGGTACCCATATCTCCATTGAAGACCTCCCGATGGTAATCGTTCACCTGCTGAATCACCCGATCCCCGACCCGCAACGTGTGGCCACCACGAACCAGCTCGGCTTTGGAAGACGCGGGTGGGTTGAGGACTTGTTGGAGCAGAACGTTGAGATGACGTGTCCCGATGTCTCCACGGGTGGCTGGACAGAGGACCTGCACCTGCTTCACCGGATCAATGCCATGCCCGGGCAAATACTCGTTGACCAGATGACGAATGCCTTCTGCACCCAGCGCAGGCTCTGCTGCCTCCAACCACAGGCAGTCCGACTCCGCGAACTTCGTTGTTGGCGTCAAATGGGGGAACTGGCCAGCATTGATGCGGTGCGCATTGGTAATGATCTGGCTGGATGCTGCCTGGCGAAATACTTCGGTCAGGCGCACCACCGGGATCTGTTCTGAGGCGATCATATCTCGCAGCACCATGCCAGGTCCCACACTGGGTAATTGATCGCTATCGCCAACCAGCAGTACCTGCGCACCAGAGGGGATCGCCTTCATGAGAGAATGGGCCAGGAACAGATCAAGCATGGAGATCTCATCGACAATGATCGCCTCTGCCTCCAGTGGGTTCTGCTCATCGAAGCGAAAGTGCATCGTCCTGGGGTCAAATGCCAGCAAGCGATGGATGGTCTTCGCTTCCCGTTTTGTCATTTCCGCAAGGCGTTGCGCTGCACGACCCGTTGGTGCCGCGAGGAGGATGGACTTGCCCATCGCCTTCCACAAGCTCGCAATGGTTTTCGTGGTGAAGGTCTTGCCGCAGCCAGGGCCACCGGTGAGCACGAGCAAGCGCGAGGAGGCCGCAAGTTCCACCGCACGTCGTTGGTGATCCGACAAGGTGATCCCCATTTTTAATGTGTAGCCATCGATCCACCGCTGCACACGTGGCAGATCAACCTTCACAGGCGACTTCACAAAAGTGGCAAGGCGTGTGCCTAATGCCACTTCCGTATGGTAAAACGCAGGAGTGTAGCAGATTTGCTCTGCCACGAGGTCCCCATATCCCTGTTGCGTGATGAGTTGCTTATCCTCTGTCATCTGACCAATGAGGTGCAGGATGCGCTCGGGCGCAACGGGATGATCGGGGAGCGCCAGTTGTTTCACCGCTCGCCGGGCGAGTTCGCTTTGAGGCAGGAAGCAGTGCCCATCCTCGGCTGCCTCATTGAGTACATGGGTGATCCCGGCCTGGTAGCGAAACGGCGAATCCAGTGCAACACCCATATTGCGTGCGATAGTGTCAGCGGTAATGAAGCCAATGCCAAAGATATCCGTTGCCAGTTGATACGGGTTCTTCGAGACGACCTCGATCGCCTGGTCACCATACTGCTTAAAGATCTTCACTGCGTAGGTCGTGGAAACTCCGTGACTTTGCAGAAACAGCATCACCTCTTTGATGGCTTTCTGGGCCGCCCAGGCCGACGTGATCATCTCAACGCGCTTGTGCGCAATCCCAGGAACTTCACTGAGGCGCTCGCTGTACGCTTCGATGATGTCCAACGTCTCTAATCCAAAGTGAGCAACAATCCGCCTGGCGGTCGCCGGGCCAATCCCTTTGATGAGGCCGCTACCCAGATACTTTTCCAGACCCGTCAAAGTGGCAGGCTTGGTTTCCTGGGCAGAGAGAACCTGGAATTGCTGTCCGAACTTGGGGTGTTCCCGAAAGATGCCAGTAAGCCGCAGCGTTTGTCCCGCATGAATGTCAGGAAAGCTGCCCACAATGGTCACGAGATCACGCGTTCCCGGAGCCTTGAGTCGGGCGACGGTGTACCCTGAGTCCTCGGCATGATACGTCACCCGCTCCACAATGCCCTGAAGGTACTCTACAGGAGGTTGTGATGGAGGTGTTCCTTTGTCAGGTGTCTCAGGTGATGATGTCATGGTGCGAATGATCCCTTCAGTGTTTTTGCAAAGAGTATAGCAGTCGCGTCATCTGTTGCCAAGAAGGAACAGTTATCATGAGACTTTCACCAAAGACTCTCCCGTACACGGAACTCACTCGAGACCTTAACACGTTTCTGACAGAAAAATGTATCTCCTCTGCATCTACAACAGCAAAGGCAAAGAAACAAGATCGCTCGGCTGAGCAACTGCGCCTTCCATTGCGAAGTCTTCCGTACCCGCGTCTTTTTATGCAAGTGCGCAGCTCAGATCGCGAAATCGTGGGCCAGACTGGTGGAATTAGAACCCTACCGGACACTGTCTAAACAGCGAGAGAATAAATGGAGGTGGCAGAAAAGCGCCTACCACCACTAGGACACAACCCAGCAATGAGAAGGAAAACGATGATAACTGTGCAACACAGATGATATACTTGGACGATGAGAAGCGTACTCATAGGTATTCCTGTGCAGGAAAAAATCTACTCCACCAAACAGGCTGTCCTCGTCTACTCGCTGATGCGATTGCTTGATCTGCGCGATCAGGGCATGAGTATCCATAGCTACCTGGTGAGCGATTTTTCCGCAGCGATCGCAAAGGAGCTGGGCCTGTCTGAGCAGGCCGTCGTTGATGTGGCAACCGCGGCACTCCTGCACGATATCGGCAAGATCGGCTTACCCGATGCCATTTTGCAACAGACTGGTCCGCTTTCTCCAGCAGAATGGAGTGTGATTCGGCAGCATCCCGAACAAGGAGCGGCGATTCTCGAAGATACGCCTGCACTGAGCCATCTCGCTCGTGCAGTGAGAGGGCACCACGAGCGGTGGGATGGCAGCGGCTATCCTAACCAGATTGCGGGAAGTGCCATTCCGCTCGATGCCAGGATCATCGCCGTGGCAGAATCCTACCACGCGATGATGGGGTAGAGCTACGTAAGGTGTCACCAGCCGCAAAGTAACTGATGAGGTAAAAAGCGCGAATAATGTGGAGATATGACAACGGCTCGTTCAATTTTTGGGCCATTTTCGTCGCTAATACAGTATATACATCTTAAATAGCTTGTGCTATTTTTGTCTCAGCCAAATTCCACCGTCGATCTGGCCTGAGCAGCAGCACAATGCGTTCGTCGTCCAGTGCAAATGATCAGGGGGCTTACGGCGCTACTCACTATGAGTACTGCTTAGTAGCGTCGCGCACAGCAGCCAGAGCGAACCCGTGCGGATGGAGGTGAACTGTTGTACTAGCAGGGCAGAGGAATTTCGTTGACCGAGGTGATGTCTAAACCAGTAAGCAGGAATAACGATGGCATTCTAGACATTTTTCTGCCCCTTCATCGATTCACCAATAAGTTCGATGATCCAATCAACTCTGAAGTTAAACTCCTGAACACCAACTCCCTGGTAGGCCACATACAGTTTGATAGCCCTAAGTATCTCATCATACTGCGGTAACTGCTCTTCAATCCACTGTATAATGTCGTCTATATTTTTTCCAGCAGCACGCATAGCGTCAATCTGCCGGAATTGCTTCCTTGTCAGGAATTGCTTCCTTGTCAGCATTGCCAGTATTGCTCCCCTTAGCCGCATCTGAGCAGTGGACTCTATCTGGTCAAGAACGTCGTCCTGCTTCTTTTTAGGAGCATCCGCCATACCTAGAATTGTCAGTACTTCGCAGCGTAGACGGTAATCATCAAGTTCTCGTTTGTTGATGGAGGAAAGGGCAAAATTAGGATCGAGGCGAATGGCCTGCTCATAGGCCTCAAGTGCCCTCTCGTACCGGCCAAGCTGAGCGAGTACCTTCCCTGTTAGCAAGTGAGTCCAGACATGTGCGGGGTTAAGCTGGATGGCTTGTTCAAAGGCCAAGAGAGCCTCCTCGTACCGCTTGAGGCCAAGCAGCGCAACTCCTTTGCTGTGGTATGCACCGGCAATATTGGAATCAAGGCGAAGGGCTTGCTCATAGGCGACCAGCGCCTCCTCGTCTCGCTCGAGGCTAAGCAGCGCATCTCCCTTGCCCATATAGGCATCGGCTTTGTTGGGATCAAGGCGAAGGGCTTGCTCAAAGGCCAAGAGAGCCTCCTCGTACCGCTTGAGGCCAAGCAGCGCATCCCCTTTGCCCATATAAGCATCGGCTTTGTTGGGATCGAAGCGAAGGGCTTGCTCAAAGGCCAAGAGAGCCTCCTCGTCTCGCTCGAGGCTAAGCAGCGCAAAGCCCTCTTCATACCACTGTTTAGACGTCTTTTGTAAAGCCGCTATAAACGCGGCCACGGTGCGGTGCCGATTGTTGCGATCTTTCGCCATTGCTGTTCCGATAGCAGCTTCGATGTACGTTGGTATGCGTGGGTTGTAATGTGTGGGGGCTACAGGCTGAACTCTGGAGTGCTGGTACTGTGCAGCCAGTGCGTTCATGCCATCGAGGTTGTATGGACGGCGTCCAGCTACCAGTTCGTAGGCGATGCAGCCGAGGGCATACTGATCACTTTTCACACTGACCCATCCATCAAATTGTTCGGGAGCCATATACTGTGGTGTGCCCCAGCTGCCAAGTGGTTTGGTTATCAGCGTGTTCAGGATAGCGGCGATACCGAAATCGGCCAGCAGGGCGTCGCCTTTGGCATTGAAGAGGATGTTTCCGGGCTTGAGGTCGCGATGCACGACATGCTGTTCATGAGCAAAGTGGAGTGCCTCGCCGACCTGCGTCAGAATGTGTATTGCTTCATCAATGGGAAAAGGTCGCCCCGCTTGCCGCTCGATACGATCCTTCAGCGATCCGCCAGCCGCGTACTCCGTGATGATGTAGGGAGTGCGGTTCTGGATGCCCGCATCGATGATCGGCAAAATATAGGGGTGCTTCAGCCTTTTCAGCAGCTGAGCTTCCTGGATAAAGAGCGCGTGCTCTTCCTGCGAGTTGAAATGTGAGTGCATGATCTTGATGGCAACAATGGGATCGTTCCCAAAGATCATGTGCCGCGCCTTGAAAACGCCGCCAAAGCTTCCGCTATTGATTGGCTCGATGATGATATAGCTGCCAAATTGCTGGCCGATATAGTTCGCGTTGGTCATGCCACCTATCTCTCCTTTGTTGGCTCGATATCACGTAAACTGCTACAAAGGACAGAGTAGCAGGTTTGACACTCAGCCTGTTGGCAGCTTCGCTTCGGGAGAGTATTTTCCCTCTTCGTTTTCAGGAGAAAAGTTCCGACTTCCTGTCTGGAGAGAGAACTTGCCTCTTTTTTCTCTCCCTGCCGTGTCCTCTTGTGCGTAAGAACCTAATCAAGTATACTTTAGAATAGCATGTAAGTTCCGAGTCTGTCAATTCTCGGAACTCTCCATATGCACATGAAAGGGGTAAAAATGACATATCCATATGAAAAGACAATGGGAAAATGAGGAACTCATTGAGCACTGGATGCTCAGTGCTTGGGATCTGGCCCAGTTGGGCAACAAAACCGGAGCAACACGCCTGGGATTTGCGGTGTTGCTCAAGTTTTTTCAGCGGGCAGGACGCTTCCCCACGTTCAAAAACGAGGTACCTGGCGTCGTGATCTCGTTTGTCGCTACTCAGGTGAGCGTGGCTCCAGAAGCCTATTTGCAATACGACTGGCAAGGCCGGAGTATTGAATACCATCGAGCGGAGATTCGCACGCTCCTCAGTTTCCGTGAATCGACCGTGGCTGACGCCGACCAGATGAAACACTGGCTCTTGACCGAGGTCTTGCCTCAAGAGCACCAGGATGAGCGGCTGCGAGAGGAAGCCTATGGTTGGTTTCGGCGCATGCATCTGGAGGCTCCCACCCCGGATCGCCTCACCCGTTTGATCCGTTCAGCCGTTCACACGTTTGAGCAGCAGTTGTATGAAACCACCCTGGCTCGACTTCCAGAAGCAACGCAAGCCGCTCTGGAAGCTTTGCTCGCAACGCCTGGGGAGATTGTTGCGTTACAGGAGCCATCCGAACCTGAGCCTGCACCTCTCCCAGAGGAGCCCGCTCCACCATCACCAGAAGAGGCACTCTCGAATCCTCTCCAGCACCTGCGCATGGACCCTGGTCGCGTGGGGCTGGCGACCATGCTGGAAGAAATGGCTAAATTACGGCTCATCCGAGAACTCAAGCTGCCTGACAACCTATTTCCCAACTTCTCGCGTAAAGTGCTGGCGGTGTTTCGCAATCGGGCGAGTGTCGAGGAGCCATCGCGTTTGCACGCCCACCCCAAAGCGCACCGCCTGACCCTGCTGGCGGTGCTTTGTCACTTACGAGCACAAGAGATTACTGATGGGCTCGTCGAACTCCTCATCCAGATCGTCCACAAAATCGATGTGCGCGCGGAGAAACGGGTGGAAGAAGAATATGCCAACGAGTTCAAGCGTGTGGCCAACAAAGAGGGCATTCTGTATCGGATCGCTGAGGCGTCGGTGGAACATCCTGATGAACCAGTTCGGAAGGTCATCTTCGAGGTTGCGAGCGAAAAGCTCTTGCAAGATCTGATCAAAGAGTACAAAGCCAAAAGCCCGGCATTCCACCGGCAAGTGCATCTGATCATGCGTGCTTCCTACAGCCATCACTACCGACGCATGGTGCCAGAACTGCTTGATATCCTGGACTTTCGCTCAAACAATGAACTCTACAAACCGGTGATTCGCGCCATTCAGTTGGTGAAGGACTATGTGCGTAGCCCTCGCCAATACTACCCTGACCATGAGATTATTCCCATCAAAGAGGTGGTCGCCGCCAAATGGCGAGAGTTTGTCGTCGAGAAAGAGGACGATGGAACCGAAAAGGTGAACCGGCTGAACTATGAGGTGTGCGTGTTGACAGCGTTGCGGGAAAAAGTTCGTGTCAGAGAGATCTGGGTTGTCGGAGCCAATCGGTTTCGCAACCCGGATGAGGATTTGCCCACCGATTTCAGCCAGAAGCGGGAGACGTACTACGAAGCGCTTCGCCAACCAACCGAGGCTGAGAGGTTCGTCGAGCAGATCAAAGAAGAGATGCGCAAGGCGCTCCAGTCGTTGGACGGATGCATGCCACGAATCCGCGACAAGGTACGGCTGCTGCCCAACCGAAAAAAGAAGCCCATTAGCATTACCCCTCTTGCCGCCCAACCGGAGCCGCGCAATCTGGCGAGCCTGAAACAGGAGGTGGGCACGCGCTGGTCCATGACCAGTTTGCTCGATATGCTCAAAGAAACCGCGATCCTGACCGGCTTTCCTGATTTGCTGACCTCGGTAGCCAGCCGGGAGCGCCTGCCACGCGATGTTCTCCATCGGCGACTCATCTTATGTCTCTATGGCCTGGGGACGAATACCGGATTCAAGCGCCTACCGAGCGCAGACCCTGGCACGACCTACTCTGATCTACGCTACGTTCGCAGCCGCTATATTCACAAAGAGCAACTGCGCAACGCCATTGCTCATGTGGCCAATGCCATCTTTGAAATCAGGCGGGCAGAGATCTGGGGTGAGGGCACGACGGCCTGCGCCTCGGACTCGAAAAAATTCGGGGCCTGGAACCAGAACCTCCTGACAGAATGGCATATTCGCTATCGCGGACCGGGAATCATGATCTACTGGCATGTCGAAAAAAAGTCTACCTGCATCTATTCACAACTGAAAAGCTGTTCTTCCTCAGAAGTCGCCGCGATGATCGAGGGGCTGTTGCGCCACTGCACCGATGCCGAGATCGAGAAAAACTATGTCGATACTCACGGACAAAGTGAGGTGGCATTTGCCTTCTGCCATCTCCTCGGCTTCCGCTTGCTGCCACGGCTCAAGAATATTTCTTCCCAGAAACTCTACCGGCCAGAGGCAGGCTCTCATCTCGAGTATGAACACCTACAACCCATTTTGACGCGGCCCATCAACTGGGATCTGATCACCAGCCAATATGATGAGATGGTGAAGTATGCAACGGCCTTGCGTCTGGGAACAGCGGACACAGAGGCGATCCTGCGTCGGTTTACCCGCAATAACCTCCAGCATCCGACGTACCAGGCGCTCGCCGAGTTGGGGCGTGCGATCAAGACGATTTTTCTCTGTCAATACCTGGAATCAGAAGAACTCCGGCGTGAAATCCATGAAGGCTTAAATGTCATAGAAAACTGGAATTCGGCGAATTCATTCATTCACTACGGCAAGGGCGGGGAATTTGCTTCAAACCGCCTGGATGATCAGGAAATTTCGATGCTTGCCTTGCACCTGTTGCAAATTTCGATGGTCTACGTGAACACGCTGATGGTGCAAAAGGTGCTGGAAGATGAGACATGGCTCAAGTGCCTGACCAAAGAAGACTATCGCGGGCTGACGCCGCTCTTCTATGCGCACGTCGAACCCTACGGGACACTTCGGCTCGACATGGAAAAGCGCCTTGCACTAGCCTGAACCATGTATCTGAAAGGGAGGAACAATGACCACAAACCGGACACCACCGAAGAAAAAAGCGAAAGAGTTGGCAAAGTTATTGCAAACGGAGCGGCCTGACTATCTTTACCTGAAGAGTGTCTTCCGAGAGCTGCGAGCAGAACTCTCGATTGCTATCCCTCACAAAGAGATGCGGCTGCCAGAGCTTCCGACAGAGGACGAGATCCGCCGCTTCTATCAAGCGGTCTGGAATTGCCGAAACTTTGCGGACATGGTGCTGATTAAAACCTTGTTCTACACGGGTGTTCGGGTCAGTGAACTGGTCGCGATCCGCCTCGATGAAGTCGATGTCGAACGCTGCCAGATTCGTATTACGCAAGGGAAAGGGAGCAAAGATCGCCTGGTTCCCTTTCCTCATGCATTCCGTGAGTTACTCGCGCTGCATATGGAGCAGATGCGTAAAAGAGGAGCAACCTCTCTGTTTGAGTCCGTGCGTAAGCACCAGTACACGGATCGGGGCGTGCGCAAAATGTTGGCACGTTACGCGACCCAAGCGGGCATCACGCGCTCGATGTCTCCGCACAAATGGCGACATTTCCTCTTCACCTGGCTCAAAAAAGAGGGCATCGATGATGCGCTGATCCAACCCTACTCTGGGCATGCGACGCGCCAATCGCTGGAGATCTACTCCAAGCTTTCGCTAGCTGATGCCCAGCCTTCTTACAACCAGGCCATGGAGCGTTTTCCCATTCAGTAGCTTTCCCATTCAGCAGCGTAGCATTATTGCATGCTATGCTGCTCATGCTTTTTGGGGCTTCTCATACCTGCTACTTTGCGGCTGGTGACAGCTTACGTAGCACTACCCCATGATCAGCGACCGACCCCACACTGTTTCCCGCTCCGAAGAGGCAGCGCAGAACGAGCTGGATCGCTGCGCCGGGGCGCAGTTCGACCCGGAAGTTGTGGCTGCTTTCCTGGCAGTTTTAGATCGCCAGAAGCAAGAACAAACTGGAGGAGCCAGAACAGAGGCGCTCCCTCTGTGACACAACAGGAAGGGAAAGCATCTCACGGTCTCCGTGATGTCCTGCACGCTGATCTCAGGGTACTAGAAAGGATGTGACCCTGTTTCAGCCGGGGATGCCTCTGCAGGAGAAAGTCAGCGTCCATGACAAGGGCTGGCAATCTTCCAGATCACCACTACCACCAGGGGAGAAGGGAAATGCACACAAAACCAGCACTCACAAGAAAGGGTCCATCCCAAGATTCCCCGGCTCTGGTGCAGGGTCGCTGAGAGCCGCCAATCGGGTAGCTTGCGCATAGCCGCCCTTTCTTGCTCGTTTCCCGGAGTCTAGGCTCCTCCGCTCTTCACTTCCTCCTTCGCCGCCGGTCATGACCTTGAACAGCGACAAGGAGCGTGAGCCACTCGTACAGGTTCACGCACAGCCTCCCCCTAGTCTCAAGCACCCTCTGCTGAAAAGGCTGCAACAGAACCATTGCCGGGAGAGGAGACAAGAACACGAGGCAGCGTACTAAGCAGCCGTAAACCGGAGG